>ERZ779937.199-NODE-199-length-30223-cov-3.271679_pt1 | contig 30223 bp, 27 predicted proteins | sample MGYA00511185_ERZ779937 | MGnify/ENA primary metagenome ERZ779937 (study PRJEB29588, sample SAMEA2147216) | human gut metagenome | biome: human gut; feature: human-associated habitat; material: faeces | place: Denmark | collected 2008/2010 ... | reverse complement strand
TCGGCTCTTTTTTATATAAATTTGTAATTTACACCATTATATGGACTTTATCATTGAGTAGGTTTGCTTGAGAGAATTATAACCTGATGCGGAGGGAGCAAACCTACGAAACAGCTGTGAATAGCTTTTTGAGTAGGTCTTTTTCCTGGATTTTTCTGAATTAGAGGCTCTTAAAGATGAAATCTTCCGTGAAAATGCCTACTAAATTATGATTATGTATATAGTTAGTGGGTTTTGAAAGACAATTTAATAAAATAAGATGTTTAATTGACATACTAAAGTAATGGTGGATAATGATTTGGTAGGTTTATTAGGAATTTATGCTATGCGGGATATAGGGAGATATATGAAAACAGCCACCAGAAAAATGATATGCCCCCTGTCAAGTAGACAGGGGGCATATCAAAATCCAGTGACTGTTTTAAGAAAATAAGGAGAGTAAATGTGAAGTATCTTATCGTCTGCCGCCGAATCCGCCGTTCTGCCCATTCATATCAGGCGCATTACCACCATTCTGACCGCCCATGCCGCCCATGTTGCCGCCAAAGCCGCCAATCCCAGAAGCTCCCATTGTTCCAGATTCCTGAGTCCAGTCTGCAATAGAGTCTGAACCCCGGTAGAGTGTGTAGCTTGTGCCGGTTACAAGGGTGTCAGAGCATATCCAGCCGTTGCTGAATGTACTGTCAACAGTGAAGCTTATTACTTCTTTGCCAGAAGAATCTTTAAGTGAATATCTTCCAGAACTGAAGGATACTGAACTTAATACATAAGCATTAACAGAGTTTACAGGTGTTTCGCAGATACCACCGAGGGCAACGCATGTTCCACCGGTTATCGTTACGGTACCATCTACATCAATTGATCCTGATACATTTCCAGATGAACTGCCACCTTTAACTAATACAAATCCACCGGTCTGTACGTAATTTCCATTAGAATCAATACCATCAGTATCACCAGACGCAGTTGTGACATCTATATATCCGGCTGTTACATTGACAATTGGAGAAGTCTTTCCATCACCTGTGCAGGCATTGATGCCATCATCAGTAGCATATACATATATTTTGCCGCCATTTAAGTTGATAGTCATGGCCTCAAGTCCTTCGTATGAAGTTACTATATTAATATAACCATCATTGACATCAAGTTGTTTGTCAGCGTGCATGCCGTCATCACCAGAAGAAATTGTAATTGAACCACCATTGATAACAATAGTTCCTTTTCCGTCCTCACCGGTTTCAAGTACACCTGAGTCAGAGTTGGCATGGATACCATCATCTGTTGAACTTATGTTAATTGTAAAGCCTGAAATATTTATTTCACTTTCAGCTTTAATACCTTTAGTTGAGTAGGACTGTCCAGAAGAATTACCGGATTCATTAAAGTCACCAGGCATTCCTGGACGGTCGCCGCCGGCCTTATTACCACCGGAACCGCCGTTCATATCAGGAGCATTACCACCGTTCTGACCATCCATGCCACCCATGTTGCCACCACCAAAGCCGCCAGGTGCGTTGGCGATAGTGTCAGAAGCTGCCACATAAGAAACAGTATTGGCAGAAGCAGTCTTGTTAGCAGAACTGTTACGACTGGTAGATGTACCTGAAGAACTGCCTGAAGAAGTAACTTCTTCACTATATTCAGAGTAAGTATCTGTATAGATGTTTAAGTTACCGTCACCTGATATATCTACCACGTAGGCTGCGTCTATACCATCACAGGCTGCATATACATCAATGTTACCGCCAGTGATTGTAACGATTCCCTTCTGGTTGCCCTTGTTAGAAATACTGCTGTTAGAAGTCTTGATGCCATCGCCTTTAGCGGAGATTGCAATTATATTTCCAGATTCAATATCAACGGCATCGTTGCCTTTGACTGCGTTGTTCACAGCAGTAACTTTAACAATCACATTTTTAATAGAAAGGTCATCCTTGCTCTGGATACCATTATTGTAATTACCTGTTACAACTAAGGCTCCTTTGCCGACGAGTTTTAAATCGCATGTTGCATAAATTGCTGCGTTGCCAGCGTCATCAGAAGAATCTTCTGTAGCTTCGGTACGATTGTCAATTACTTCGTTAAATGAATTCTCTTCTGATTTAATCTCGACTTTGGAAGCATTTTTAACGTATATAGGTGAACCACTTGAGCATGTGATAGATGTTCCGTTCAATACGATAGTAACCTCGTCCTCATCACCTGCGTCAACGATAAGCTGTCCTTCTGATAAAAGTCCTATTACTGTATATTCACCAGCCTTTGTGATTGTGTATACAGAACCTGACTGTGTAACTCCGTCTGATGTATCAGATGTCACAGTGAAATCACCTGTAATGGAGACTCTGTAATTCTCAGCATCATCTGCGTGTGTTACATCTGTGTCTTCTTTAATAATGCCTGAAGTGATGGCAGTCTCACCGCCTGATGCAGTAGTAGTTGAAGTTGAATTTCTGGCACAGCCAGCAGTCATAAGACACATAGTAAGAATAACTGCGGCTACGCAATTCCTTTTGATTTTATATAATTTAATCATAGTCATCTCTCCATTTCTTTAGTGTATGTTAATTGATTGTCTATAGTTTATTGGAGAAATTTGACTAAAATATGATATGAGTACGAATATTCTGTGTCCTGATTAATCATGTGGAATATCGTTAAATCTGCCGTCAAGCTCTTCGGTTTTTACCACATTTATAAATGCGTGCTTGTCAATTGAGCGAATCAATGTGATAAGCTCACGTTTCGCTTCGGAGTTGATTACTGAGTATATGAGCGTGCGCTCTTTTTCCTCGTAGCAGCCGATTCCCTTGAAAAGCGTGGCGTCGTGGTTGGTTGTATTCTTGATGGCGTGATAGATTTCTTCGGATTTGTCAGAAATGATGAATAATGTCATCTTCTGGTAGCGTTTGTACATGAACTGGATTACCTGAGTGCTACAGAACTGGTATATTATTGAGTAGAGCGCGATTGACCAGCCAAACAGTCCGCCTGCGATGAGCAGAATCACAACATTACCAAGAAGAATATAGTTCCATGCGTCTATTCCTTTAATATGAGAAAAATAAATGCTTATGAAATCAGTTCCACCTGTGGTAGTGCCGACATTGAGGCACAGGCTTATTGCAAATCCGTTGATAATTCCGCCAAAAACGCTTATAAGCAGGATATCTTCTGTAAAAATGTATGGAGGAAGGATATCAACAAGCACACTGGAAAGTATAATTACCACGATTGAGTAGATGGTAAACTTCTTGCCGATGTAGCGGTAGGCAATGTAAGCTGGGAAAATGTTAAGTGCCACATTGAATATTGTAAATGGGATGCTGATATAAAAAAAACGTAGTCCGATTGCCTGAAATAACAGGGAGACTCCTGAAAAGCCTCCTGGCAGCAGGTCTGCGACTTTGGCAAAGCATCTTAAATTCCATGCGTACAGCACGGAAGCAATTATAACTATAATGAATCTGAATACCTGATAAAACTTAGGATATTTAACTTCTAAAGATTTGAACATATATTAGCCTCCATATTTTGTGTTAAATATAATAAGCAATTAATAATTATTTGTGTGAGTTGTCGTAGGCAGCCTGAATATCGGCGGGGAGCTTGTCTGGAAGCATTGAATGTATTCCGTCCTCGTTGCCGTCCTTGATAGCCTGCTCGTAATAGAAGCACTTGAAAGTAAGCATATCAAGAGTTTCCTGCATTTTTTCCATCTCTTTTTCAACAGCGGTTTTCTGTCTCTCAAAAAGCTGTTTTCTGAGTTCGTAAGTTCTGCTGCCTTCCTGACACCATTCCATAAACTGCTTGATGTCGCGGATTTCAAGACCTGATTTTTTGAGACATTCAATAAGCTTAAGAGCAGCAATTTCTGTGTCAGAGAACTGTCTTATTCCAGAGGCACGCTGCATAAAAGGGAATAATCCTTCTTTATCATAATATCTTAATGTTGAAACGGGAAGATTAAACATTTCTGAAACCTGTCCTATTGTGTACATAACACACCTGCTTTCTGTAAGCCTTGCTTACCTGATATTAGTTTTTTACAAATGTGATAATAAAATTCACAAAATGTTCACTGTTATTGGGTTGACCTAAAGTTAGGTTTAACTATTATGCTTAAATAGTAGCACAGAGAGACTTAAAATACAATTTAAAGTTGGTTTAAAGTGAATATGATAGTGTATTTAACAAAGAGGTGATCATATGTATGTAGTGCTAATGTATTTTTGCATTACTTTTTTTGGATTGATACTTATTATGATGGCAGTGGAAGGATGACATATTTTATGGAGGATAAATGTATGGAATGGAGACAGGAAAAAGACATGCCGGTATTTATGTATATTTTTCTTAATAAAATAGAGGATGCCGAGGAAGCAAGATGGACAGAGAAAGAAAAAAATGAGGGGTATAAGACATATAAAAAGTTGTTAGAACTTACAGAGGATGATTCATCCGATGTAATTAAAAAATGTCTCAGGATAATTAAAGAAACAAGGCATATTGTAGAGTATGAGCTTTGGAACAAGATTGTATATTTTATGACTGATTATATTAATGGTGAGACTGTGTGGGGATAAGCTTGTGTCAAGAAAGACTGAACGCAGGCTTGGGCAGATAAGTATTCCCGTAAAGAAAATAACAGAATAATGGTTGACCTTGCAATGGTTGTAAGGTTTAATATATTAGCAGCTGCTTTGAGGGTGGCTGCTAATTTATTTTTTGAATTAAGCATATGTGTAGTGATGTCTGGCTGTATGTGTGCCTGTGTGGACTCGAATTTTTCTAAGCCGTGTGGGAGTTAATGCCATTATATGCATAAAGTCTGTGAGCGAAAGCTCGTTCAAGCGAAGCGCGTTTGCTTTCGCTCGCAGTAATAAACATTGCAGATGATGGCATTTACTCCCACTAGGTGAAGAAAACCTGAGAGTCCACACAGGCACACATACAGCCAGACACCAGTCCACACAGTGCAAATAGACAAAACAGCACATTTTAATCAGGAGAAGAGAAGATGGAAAAGAACCTTACAACAGGAAGCGTATCTAAGACGATTGTATATTTTGCTTTGCCGTATCTGCTGTCGTATTTCTTACAGACTTTGTACGGAATGGCCGATTTATTCATAACAGGTCAGTTTTGTGGCGTTGACTCGATAACGGCTGTGTCTAATGGAAGTCAGGTAATGCATATGCTGACGGTAATTATCGTGGGGCTTGCAATGGGAACAACGGTAGTTATCGGCCGGGCGATTGGTGCTGATAATAAGGAAAATGCAGGAGTTGCAATTGGTAATACAATAACTCTTTTTATGGGATTGTCGATTGTGCTTACAGTTGTTCTTTTAGCACTTGTAAAGCCAATTGTCAGTCTTATTGCGATTCCTGAGGAGGCTGTAAGTGGAACAGTTGCTTACCTTATAATATGCTTTATCGGAATACCATTCATAACTGCTTACAATATAATTAGTTCAATATTCAGGGGAATGGGTGATTCCAAGAGTCCGATGTATTTTATTGCTGTTGCATGTGCTGCTAATATCGCGCTTGATTATCTGTTTATCGGTGCATGCAGTTTAGGTCCTATAGGAGCGGCACTTGGAACAACACTTGCCCAGACACTTAGCGTAATAGTATCGTTAATTGCTATTAAAGTGAAAAAGACCGGAATACATGTGTATGCAAATGCTTTAAAACCACAGCGGGAGGTAATGGGTGAGATATTAAAGGTCGGAATTCCGGTTGCAATACAGGACGGTTGTATTCAGGCTGCGTTCATTATAATAACGATGATTGCCAACCACAGGGGACTTGATACATCGGCAGCAGTGGGTATTGTTGAGAAAATGATAAGTGCAATATTCATAATTCCATCGTCTATGCTTGCGACAGTTTCAGCGCTTTCAGCACAGAATATAGGTGCAGGAAAGCATGAACGCGCGGCTCTGACACTGAAATACGCAACATTAATAACATGCACATATGGAATTGTGGTGGTAATAGTTATGCAGTTTATTGCAAGTGGTCTTTTGGGGCTGTTTACTTCTGATTCAAATGTGGTTTTACTTGGAACGCAGTATATGAGAAGTTACATTATTGATACAATGTTTGCAGGTGTGCATTTCTGTTTCAGTGGATATTTTGCAGCATATGGAAAGTCTTATATCGGATTCCTGCATAATATAATTTCGATTACATTTGTGAGAGTTCCAGGGTCTTATCTTGCTTCAAAGCTGTTCCCGGGTACGCTGTTTCCGATGGGACTTGCCGCACCAGCAGGCTCGGTGTTATCAGTTGTGATATGCGTCGCAGCATTCGTATATCTTAAGAGAAGAGGGACGCTGGGATAAGTGAAAAGTTGTCTGATAATTTTGTAATATTTGAAAAGAAAAAGAATATACTTGTAATGTCTGATGGCATGTGATACAATGTCATTGGATATAAGTAGTGCATTCAAGCAATCTACGAAAACCCCACGAGTTCGGGCTCGTGGGGTTTTCTATTCCGTTCTGGCAGGGTGGCTTAGTCCCCAGGCTGGCTACCGTCTGTTATCTCTGTCCAGCCATTTGCAGATATAGTATGAAGCTATATTTGCCAAGATAGAGATAATTAAGGACACAAGTGCATCCAAGCAATCCACCTCCTTTCTCTACCAGGTATGGGAGGGGTAGCACTAGGAATTATATCATAACAATATATAATAAACAAGTATACAAAGAATACGAATAATAACTATTACTATGATTTATGATTTTATAACTAACATGTATTTTACAGGAATGACACATGGGGGTATGATACATTTATCAAGGGCAAAGGAGCCGGAAGTCTTTAGGGGATTCTGGCTCTTTTTTTGCATTAGCAAGTATTTGAAGGAGGAAATATATATGGAATACGAGATTTCTAATCGTTTATCAGGTGTACATGGTTCGATGATACGAGAACTTTTTAAGTTAGGAGCAAGCAAGGATATTATATCTTTTGGTGGTGGCAATCCGTCAGCAGAGACATTCCCATGCAAGGAGATAGAAGAGATAGCAGCAAAGGGACTTGGCGAGAATCCTGTTTCTTTATTACAGTATGGACTGAGTGAAGGTTATACACCTCTGCGTGATACTATGAAGAAATATCTTGAGAAGAAGGAAGGCTTTGATTTCGAGAATAATGAGCTTTTCATAGTGTCAGGCGGACAGCAGTGTGCGGACCTTACAACTAAGGCACTTGTTAATGAAGGAGACGTTGTGCTTACTGAAGAGCCTGCATTTGTAGGCTGCCTTAATACATTCCGTTCTTACGGTGCGAAGCTTGTAGGAATCCCAATGGAGCAGGACGGAATGAATATAAATGCGCTTGAGGAGGCTTTAAAGGCTAATCCTGATGCAAAGCTTTTATACACAATTCCATCTTTTCAGAATCCTACAGGAATTACAACTTCTCTTGAGAAGAGAAAAAAAGTATATGAGCTTTGCTGCAAATATGATATCGCAATATTAGAGGACAATCCTTACGGTGAATTAAGATTTGCAGGTGAAAATGTGCCAACTATCAAGTCGATGGATACAGAGGGCAGGGTTATATATGCAGGAAGCTTCTCAAAGGTAATGGCACCTGCATTCCGTCTTGGTTTTCTTGTGTTTAACAAGTCGCTCACAGGACCGCTTACAGTTGCAAAGCAATGCACAGATGTACATTCAACTGTCCTTTTCCAGTACATTTGTAATGAATATATTAATAACTATGATTTCGACAAACATCTTGAGGATTCAAGAAAGGTGTATGAGCACAAATGTAATCTCATGATGGAGTGCATGAAGAAGGAATTCCATCCTTCAGTAACCTTCGGTCACCCTGAGGGCGGACTTTTCGTAATGGCATTCTTGCCAGAGGGAATGGATTCTGCACCATTTGTAAGGGAGGCTATTAACAGAGGTGTTCTCTCAGTTCCGGGAGCAGCGTTCTTAGCAGATGAGAGCCAGAAGTCTAATGGATTCAGACTTAATTATTCGACACCTTCTGATGAGCAGATTGTTAAGGGAATCGAAATTCTTGGAAAACTTACATATGAGTGGATTAAGTAGGAGGAGTGAAAAGTTATGAAGATAGCAGCATTCAGCGTTCGTCAAGATGAAAAACAGTATTTTGATACATTTGCAAATGTATACAAGGTGGAATTACAGATTAATAGGAGCGGATTTACAGCAGATGATATAGAAAGTGTCAAAGGCTGTGAGGCTATGTCGGTGTGCGATGGCATGTGTGACTTGTCAGCACCTGTTCTTGAAAAGCTTGCAGCAGAAGGTGTAAAGTACATCGGTTTCAGGACAATCGGATATAACAGTGTTGACCTTGAGGCAGCAAAGCGACTTGGAATCCGTGTTGCACACAGCGGATATTCGCCATATTCAGTTGCCAATTATACAGTAATGCTAATGCTTATGTGTATCCGCAAGGCTTTGTATGTAATGATGCGTTCACACACAGCAGATTATTCACTTGGTCCTATATGTGGACGTGAAATGCAGAATATGACAGTAGGTATTATCGGAACAGGAAGAATTGGAAAGGCAGTGATTAAGAATCTTTCAGGATTTGGATGTAAGATTATTGCGTATGACCCATACCCTGCAAAAGACCTTGAAAATGTTGAGTATGTAACTCTTGATGAATTGTATGCCAGAGCAGATATTATCTCGCTTCATACTTTCTTAAGCGATGAGACATATCATATGATTAATAAGGATTCAATTGCAAAGATGAAGGATGGCGTTATCCTTATAAATGCGGCAAGGGGCGCGCTTGTTGATACAAAGGATCTGATTGAGGCTGTTGAGAGTGGCAAGATTGGTTCAGTTGGAACTGACTGCTGTGAGGGTGAGGATGAATTTATCCGTACAGACCGTAAGTATGATGACCTTGTTGTTAATCACGATTACATCATACTTAAGTCTTTCCAGAATACTATTGTCACACCTCATGTTGCATTTTTCACAGATCAGGCTGTGTCTGACATGGTTGAGTCTTCAGTTAAGAGTGTTGTGCAGTTTGCAGCCGGTGAAGACACACCATTAGAGGTGCATTAATTATTCAAATTTTTGAAATATTCTTCAAGCTGGTGCTCGAAGATTCGCTGATTTTCTGAGCAGAATGAGCCAAGCGGCTGATAATAAATGCTTCTGAAATGTGGACAGTCATCTATATGCAGCAGGCTTATGTTTTCAGGAAGGCTGCTGCTTGTCCATGTTACAGAGGCAACAAATGATACTCCAAGACCGAGACTTATGAGTTTGCCCTGTAATATGTAATCATTGCATGAGTAGGCTATCTGAGGAGTTTTCTTACATTTACTGAATATTGAATTGAACACTCCGGCATAAGATGGAGTATCTGCAAGGTCAATGAATTTCTCGTCCATCATCTGTTCTACTGATATGTGTCCGGTATGGGCAAGTGGATGTGATGATGAAACGGCAAGGCAGATTTCTTCTGTCATAAGAAGATGTGCATTGTCTGGAATATCATAAGCTGATGAGACAGAGTCAATCAGCAGGTCACAACCTTTTGGTTCAGAAGATATTGAAAAGCTGACATGAGGGTGCTCATGGATAAAATCTTTAAGTACATTGCTGACAAGAACTGCACTTGAGCGGAGACAGAGCCTTATTTCGCCTGCATCGCCAAGACTTTCACTGACAGCACGCGCAGCATCTTCTGAAAGAGCCAGTATTCTGTCTGCATATTCAAGCAGAATTTCTCCCTGACGGGTACATTCGAGCCCTTTTTTATTACGGATAAAAAGCTGTGCGCCAAATTCTTCTTCAAGCTTATGGATTGTCTTGCTTAATGCTGGCTGTGCTATGCACAATTCACCGGCAGCACGGGTCATATTCTTGTGTCTAGCGGCAGACTGAAACTGCCTGAGCTGATATAATTCCATGTTCGCACCTCTCTTGTATGTAGTATTTTATAAAAATTACAATTAACATAATATAGAAATCAGGATATTTACGATTATGATAACACAAATATTATTAACGCAGACATTTATAATGTTTATTCTTATGATTCTGGGACTGATTCTGTCTAAAACAGGTCTGCTTACAGAACATGGCAGTAAGGATATGGCCAATATTCTGCTGTATGCGGTTATTCCGTGTGTAATTATAAGAAGCTATATAACAGATTTCACGATGGAGAAGCTGTATGGACTTCTTATGTCGGCGGTACTGGCTGTAGCTGCATTTGCAGTGGCGATAGCTGTATCATATATAATATACGGCATGCGAAAGCCGATAGACAACTTTGGAACTGCTTTCTGTAACGCAGGATTTATCGGAATTCCACTTGTAACTGCGGTATTTGGAAATGAAGCGGCATTCTATGTTGCATCATTTGCAAGTATTCTTAATCTGTTGCAGTGGACATATGGAATTGTGATAATAACCCGCCGCAAGGATATGATAAATATAAAAAAGGTATTCGTCAATCCTGTGACAATATCACTTGTTATAGGACTGTTTCTTTTTATTACGGGAATTAAACTGCCAGGTGTAATAAACAGCACGATGGCTGGAGTTGCGGCACTTAATACACCTGCAGCCATGATAGTACTGGGATATTATCTGTCATGTGTCAGGATCCGTGACTTACTGCTTAATCCGTCCCTGTATCTGGCATCGTTTGTCAGGCTTATAATAATTCCGCTGCTTACACTGCTTGTGCTTTATATTATACCGGCGGGACACGGTCAGATTGGAATGATTACACTAATTGCTGCGGCAACACCGGTTGGAACGAGTACGGCAATATTTGCACAGAAATTCGGGCAGGATTATGAGCGGGCAGTATGTATGGTCTGCCTGTCAACGCTGTTTTCAATTATTACAATGCCAGTTGTGATGTATCTGGCACAGATGTGGATTATGTAGGAGATATTCTAAAGAATTACACATGAATCAGACTGTTTAAATGGCATAATTAAATAAAAAGAGAATATACTTGTAATATACAATGGGGTGTGATATAATTCCATTGTAAAGACAAACATGTTCATATAATGAACGAAAACCCCACGAGCTGCTTTCTCGTGGGGTTTTCTATTCCGTTGTGGAAGGGTGGCTTAAGCCCCAGGCTGGCTACCTGTGATTATCACTATCCAGCCATTTGCAGATATAGTATGAAACTATCTCAGCCATAATAGTGACAATTAAAGACATAAACATGTCCATATAATGCACCTCCTCTCTCTACCAGGTATAGGAGGGGTAGCACTGAAAATTATATCATGATAGTATATATTAAACAAGTATATAAATAATATAATAAATAATCATTGCTTCTGGTTATGGTTTTATAACCAACATGTATTTTACAGGAATAACACAATGGTATATTATACAGACATCAAAGGCAAAGGCGCCATGACCCGGAAGGGTTTCTGGCTCCTTTGCCTTTTTTGCGTATGAGCGTTCATGAAGAAACTTTGGTACAGACAAGTGATGTGCTATTGGCAATATGAGGAAGAAAGGAACTAAAGCTATGGGAAATAACGGAATTGAATTGGAAAGAGATGGCTTTAAGAGCCGTACAGGTTTTATTCTTGCCTGTATCGGTTCGGCAGTAGGAATGGGAAATATATGGCGTTTTCCATATATGGTATCTGCATGGGGTGGTATGACATTTTTAATACCTTATGTATTATTTGTAATATTGATAGGTTCAACAGGTGTTATCGAGGAGATGGCACTTGGCCGTGTGACTAAGGGCGGACCTATTAAAGCATTTGGCGACTGTATGCAGATGCGTACAGGAAAGAGAAAAGCAGGTGAGGCAATTGGTTTTATTCCTGTGCTTGGCTCACTGGCTCTGGCAATGGGCTATACTGTAGTTGTTGGCTGGATATTCAAATATACTTATCTTGCATTTTCTGGAAAGCTTTCAGCAATGGGCAATGATATGTCAGCTATTGGTGGTATGTTTGGAAGTACAGCAAGCGCATTTGGCAATAATATGTGGCTTATAATCGCGATGGTTGTAACTGCTGTTATTATGGCACTTGGTATTGCAGGCGGAATTGAGAAAGCAAACAAGGTCATGATGCCTTTGCTTTTTATCATGTTTGTAGGTCTTGGAATATACATTTTCACACTTCCAGGTTCAAGTGCAGGTTATAAATATATTTTTACTCTTAATCCTAAGGGACTTCTTGATATAAAGCTCTGGATATATGCATTTGGTCAGGCATTCTTCTCACTGTCTATCGCAGGTAACGGAACTGTTATCTATGGTTCATATCTTAGTGATAAGGAAAATGTTGTGTCTTCTGCAAGAAATGTTGCAGTTTTTGATACTATTGCTGCTTTATTAGCTGCATTTGTTATTATTCCGGGTATGGCAGCAGGCGGTGCCGAGTTATCTTCAGGTGGTCCCGGACTTATGTTTATCTATCTTGTAAATGTATTTAATGGTATGCCGGGTGGCAAGATTGTAGGAATTGTATTCTATGTATGTGTTCTGTTTGCCGGCATGAGCTCACTTGTTAATCTGTATGAAGCTCCGGTTGCAACTATTCAGGAGAAGCTTAAGCTTAACCGTGTTGCATCTGTTGGAATTATCGCAGTGGCTGGCTGTGTTGTGTCACTTGTAATACAGGGTATTGTATCAGGCTGGATGGACGCAGTATCTATCTATATCTGCCCACTTGGCGCAATGCTCGCAGCAATTATGTTCTTCTGGGTTGCAGGAAAGAAGTTTGCTGTTGATGCAGTTAATGCAGGTGTAGATAAGCCTATTGGAAAGTGGTTTGTACCACTTGGCAAATATGTCCTTGTCCCACTTTCACTTGTTGCACTTATTGCAGGTGCTTTACTTGGTGGAATTGGCTGATGATTGGCATAGAAATAGTGGAATTGGACTGGCGGATTGCTTTGCAATCCGCCTTTTTTGCGTGGTGTGGAGCGGGAGCGTGGTGGATTGGACCTTGAAGCGGAAGGGAGGCAGGAGGAAGTCCAAAAGGAGCGGAAGACCAGACATAACATTTGTGCAAAAAATTATATAAAATCTCATAAACCTCTTGCCCTAAAGCTAACTTCAAGTCGTATCATACAGGTATCAAATAATTTACATTTTATGAAAGAAGAGGTGTTGTTATCATGAAATTTATGGATAAGGATAATTTTGAAAAGCAGAATGTTTTCGGAACAGGTCAGGCAAATACAGCATATGCGAAGTATTTTATTGGTGATTCTTTCCTGAATCCGCTGACAGATCCTAAGTGCGGGCTTTTTCTTGCAAATGTGACTTTTGAGCCAGGATGCCGTAATAACTGGCATATCCATCATGCAACAAAGGGCGGCGGACAGATGCTTATATGTACAGCTGGAGAGGGCTGGTATCAGGAAGAGGGCAAGGAGCCTGTAAGCCTTGTGCCGGGAACTGTAATCGCAATTCCACCAGAAGTTAAGCACTGGCATGGAGCTAAGAAGGACAGCTGGTTTTCACATATTGCTGCAGAGATTCCGGGAGAGAATACAAGTAATGAATGGTGTGAGCCTGTAACTGATGAAGAATATAACAGATTAGGATAATGTCTTATATGGCAGGAATGGAGGATTACAATGGCTAAGGAAGTATGGAAAGAAGATTAATTGAAAGGTTTAGGTAAGAACTGATGAGTGTTTTGAGCAAAAATTATACATTGAACAACGGCTGCTGTTGCAACGGGCTACCGTCATATTGATACAGCGCAGGCTTACGGTAATGAGCGCGGTGTCGGTGAAGGTGTCAGAACCTGTGGTGTGCCGAGAGAGCAGCTTTTTGTCGTATCGAAGGTCGCTGCGGAGCATAAGACCTATGAGTCGGCAGCCAAGAGTATTGATGAGACTTTGGAAAAAATGGGTCTGGATTATCTGGTCATGATGATCATTCATTTGCCACAGCCCCTTTTCACAACAAAAAAAGGTCATTTCACAACATTCCAGATAGATATTGCAAGAACTTATCCGATATAATAGCTATAAATATATGTAAGCAAGGAAGTGACAATATGCAAATAGCTATCTGTGATGATGAAGTATCTATGGTTCAGATACTGGAGAAAAAGATAAAAAAGTTATTGCCAGATGCGGTTATAGATAAATATTTATCGGGTGATGAACTGATTGCAAGTGGCAGTAAGCCGGATATTCTTTTTCTGGATATTCAGATGCCGGGAATGGATGGGATGGAAACGGCAAAGGTGCTTCGTCAGGACAATGAGGATATGATACTCGTTTTTGTGACAGCAGCAGAGGCGTATGTTTTTCAGGCATTTGATGTCGGAGCATTTCATTATCTGGTTAAGCCATTTTCCGATGAGAAATTTAAAGAGGTTGTGACAAAGGCAGTTCATAACATAAAAAGGAGTTCCAGACTTGAAAAAGACGAAAAATATATCATGGTACAGACAGCCGGAAGTCATATAAAAATTTTTCTGCGTGATATTGTGTATGCCGAGGTGTATAACCGGAAAGTTATTATCCATACACGAAGTACGGATATTGAATACTATGGTAAATTACAGGAATTAAGTGATATGGCAGGAACAGATTTTTTCCGAACACACAGAGCCTATCTTGTACATTTTAAATATGTAGAAAAATATGATGCAACTTGTGTAACTATGAAAAATGGAACTGCATTGATTGCAAAAAAGAATTATCCAGAGTTTGTGAAGCAATATCTGAAGTATAACCAGAGGAAAGGAAATGAAGTCAGATGAGTTTAGTGGAAAGATGTTGGATGATCACATCGAAGTTTTCTGTTATTGCAATTTTGATTATTACAGGAATCTGTTTTGGTGTTTTTGTATATCCATATATGAAAAAGAAAAGGGAAGCTGCTCTGGTCAGTATTGTTTATATTGGAATTATGTCTGTGCTGTATCTGATACCGCAGCAGATTGGCAATTTTTCTGCATATATGCTGGGAGTTGTGGCTGCATTTCTTGTGATGTATGTACAGGACAGAAGAAACATTTATCAGAAAATATTTCTTGCAGTGACATTCTTTTCTATCCGTTGGCTTGCGGTTGCAATGGCAGGCAGAATGGATGATTTTATCACAAAAGCTCTGGTTTTTGGAAATACGATTGCAGGAAGACAATGGCTGCAATATGTACTTTATGCTGGAACGAGAATTCTGGATATTGTGCTTTGTATCGTTTTCCTTGCAGTTGCAATCGGTCTGATCAATAAAGCATATGTATACAAAAATGATGAAATGAGCGTCAAAGAGCTGGTAATGCTTATCATACCTTCTCTCGTGGGAGTTACAGGGTATGGCATTCTACAATATTATCTGAATATTTATGAAAAAGATACAGGAAAGAGCCTGACAGATACCTATGGATTTTATGGAGCTTTAAGCTTCGTGCATTATTTTATCTCTATCATAGCAATTCTTGTTATGACTACGATGTTTCAAAACTGGAAGGTGGCACAGGAAGAACAGACAGGGCAGGAGCTGGTATTAAATCAGGTCAGTGATATGAAAAAGCATATCGGGGAAGTGGAAAAGCTGTATCAGGATATCCGCAGCCTGCGTCATGACATGGGGAATCATATACAGATGCTGGAACATCTTGTGGCAGAGAATCATATGGATGATGCAGCAGAATATATGGAGCATTTGAAAAAGGAGTGGAATGAAATATCTCCTGAGATAAAAACTGGGAGTCCTGTCATTGATGTGATTCTGATGGAAAAGTTAAGAGAAGCAAAGGAAAAGCAGATTCGTTTTATATCAGATTTTCATTATCCGGGGGATACGAAATTAAATGCATTTGATTTAAGCGTGATCTTAAACAATGCACTGAATAATTGCATGGAAAATGTAAGTGGAGAAAATCCTTATATCAGTCTCTCTTCTTTTCGGAAAAACAGTATTTTTATGATAACCATAAAGAACAGATATGAGGGAGAGTTAAATTATAAGGACAGTGATCTGCCGGAAACAACGAAATCCGGGAAGGAGCATGGAATTGGACTGCATAATATCCGGAGGGTTGCAAGGATGTATATGGGAGATATATCTTTAGAGCAGGAGAATCAGGAAGTGGTTCTAAGTATTATGTTACAGGTAGAATAAGGACAAAAAGCACTAAGTAATCTGTGAAACATCAGAATATTTAGTGTTTTTTATTTGCTTCACAACAAAAAAAGGGCGGTTCACAACATCGCTGTTTATTGTAAAGAAAGATATGCCGAAAGAATCAGTAAAGAGAAATCATGTTGTACAGATTTTTAAGGAAACGGATTTCAGAATTTAAGCTCAAGGAGGCCAAATCCTCTCCTCACCAAAGGGTTCGGATTTTGCCTCGCAAAACAAGGAGGATTAAAATGAGGATCAATGGATTTAGTGGGACAAATACGCAGACAGGAACAATGGGAATGACACAGGGGAATGATTCTGTAAGTAAAAATATTCAGAATCAGATTGCAAATGCACAGCAGAAGCTACAGGATTTATCATCGAATGAAGAAATGTCATTAGAGGATAAGATGAAAAAGCGTCAGGAGATACAGCAGGAGATTAACAATCTCAATCAGCAGTTAAGACAGCACCAGATCGAGCAGAGAAGTAAGCAGCAGAGTAAAAATTCGTCATCTATGGATGATATGGTGGCTGGAACAAGTAACACTTCTAAAAAGAAAGACACCGGATTGTCACAGGCAAGTATGCAGGCGATGATCTCCGCAGATTCTTCCATGAAACAGGCAAAGGTGCAGGGAAGTATGGCAACACAGATACAGGGACGTGCCAGTGTGCTTGAATCTGAAATCAAACAGGATGCCGGAAAAGGAAATACTGAGAAGAAGGAAGAAGAACTGGCAGAGCTGCAGGCAAAGGCACAGTCTGCGACAGCAGCACAGATGTCTACACTTGCAGATGCAAATAAATCAGTAGAAGAAGCTGCAAAAGCAGAGAACAGCAATACAGAAGACACTGCAACAAAGAACAATACTGATAAATCCGAGAAAACACAGGAATCTGCGGGGGCTGCGGCAGAGGAGACAGACAGCGTAAAGAATACGGATATCAAAGGGGAAACACAAGTGACAGTAGAAACACCGACTCTGGAAAATGCACAGAATGCAACACAGCAGGCAGTGTATACACCGATTGATATTCGTTTATAGTTGGTAAAGGAGAATGGTATTATGTCAGAGATTAAGAGTTTTAGTGATTACACAAGTAAATATAACAGCAATGTAGATTATTCCGCATTATTTGGAGGAACTTCCGACAGTTCATCCGTAGGAAACACCAATATGCTTTCTGATTATGCTGCGATTAAAAACGGAAGCTATGGAAAACTTATGAAAGCATATTATGCAAAGCAGGATGCAGAAAAATTATCGGGTAAAGGCGATACTTCACAGAAGCTTATACTGATGAAAACAAGTGCGGATTCCCTGAAAAAATCAGCAGATGCACTAAACGATGCGTCACTCTGGGGAAAAAAGAAAATAAAAAAGAAGGATGAAAAGACGGGGGAAGAAACAGAGGTAGAGGATTATGACTGGGATGCAATTACCAAAAAAGTGAAATCTTTTATTGATGATTATAATGATGTTGTTAAGGAGGCAGGAGAATCCAATACAAAAGATGTCCTTAGAAATGCTTCATGGATGACAGGCATGACAGACAAAACCAGTCATTTACTTTCTAAAATAGGTATTACCATAGGAAAGGGGAATAAGCTGGAGCTGGATGAAGATGAATTGAAGAAAGCAGATATCAGTTCATTAAAAACGGTTTTTACAGGTTACAATTCCTTTGCAGGCAAAACAGCCCAGAAAGCAGCTGGTATATTAAATGCTGCGAACCGGGCAAGTGCGACTTATACAAACAATGGTACATATTCGAAAAGAGATTCTTCTCTAACGTCAAGTAAGATTGATAAGGAAGTATAGTATGTTAAGCCTAAATGACAAGAAGAAAAATCTTTTGTATTAATTTGTCGGGAAGGAGGAACCAGATGAGTTTTACAGTCAATTTATCCGGTGGAGGTTTATTGATAAATAGATTTAATAGTCCTAATATGTTGAAAAGTACACAGGAAAAATTGCAGCGACAGCAGGAACGGGATAATAAGGTGGCTTTTTTTGAAGCACAAAAAGAAAATCTGAAAAACCGAAAGGCTGACACTTTGGAAGAAATCTCTGAAAAGCTGGAAATGTTTCATAATTATGAGAATGAAATTGCGGCAGCAAATCAGGAGTATAATAATTCGCAGATGTTTCATGTCATGGACGAGGCAGAAGAACATGGCGAAAAGATTGCAGAAGCTGCTGAGAGGAATAAGCCTAAAACAGAAGAAGAACGAAAGGAAGAAATGGTGGATGAAGCTCTTGGAACAGAGGAAAACAAGGGCATGATGTCTGAAATCATGGACGAACTTTCGGAGACAACCGAAGAAATGACAGAGCAGATGACGGAAAAAACTGTGGAGAATATGGAAGAACTTCCAGACGAGGTTTTGCAGGAGCAGCTTGTTACAGAAAGTTTAGAGGCAGCAGAAATGGTACAGACAGAGACAATTAAAAGGTATGTGCCGATTGATATTAGAGTCTAATGGTATTTATCTGGGAAGGAAACAGCTATGAAGATTTACAATAATACAAATATTACATATTCTGCAATCGAACATAACAGCAGGAAAAATACGAAGCAAAATTTTTCAGCAGATTTAGAAAAGAAAATGACACAGTATACAGATACAGTATCTATTTCTAAAACGGGGCAGGAGAGATTTAGGTATTTAACTTCTGTCAGCTCTATGGATTATCAGAACCGTTTTGAGAGGGAAGTGACGGATATATTTGTCAAAGAAGATACAGAGAGTGTAAAGTCCGATTCCTTTGAACATCATGTAAACAGAATGGCGACAGCATATAACAAAATGAAAAACAGCATTGAAGAAAAATATGCGGAACAAGATTATGAGCTGGAGTATTATGTGACAGAATCGGGCAAAATTGAGGAATTAACCAAAGAAAAAGAACTGGATATGCTGAATCAGGCATATGAAAACCACAGTAATTTTATGGCAACTTCCACAGAAATCTGGTCAGAATTACAGGATTTTACACCATCGGTAGTTTACCATAAAGGAAGTGAACAGACAGCAAATGAACAGAACATAGGTGAGAACCAGGAAAATACTGCAAAATCTAAAGAAAAGGGGGTTATCAAAAATTCGGCATATCAGGCATTTTTATCTGCCATCCAGTCGGATAACCAGAAATTATCGCAGCAGTATTTGGGTGATTGGAAAGATTTAAGGCTAAATCTGAATGTATCAGATGGTAATCGGAAAATGCTTAATGGTATTTGGGATTATTATGCTAATAAAAGGTAATGAAAGCTTTGTAATACGAAAGGAGATGTTAGTATGGCAGTTACAGGTGTAAACAATTACTCTAATATTTACACAAATGCTTATACCGGTAATATACGGAAAAATAATGCTAAGGAAACCACAGAAAAGCAGGTTGTGGAACAAACAGAAGATGTAAAGACAGGGACAACCCGAAAAACTGCAGCGGATGAACTTTCCTATCTTTCTAAAAAATTTGACAGTGATGCGGTGTGGATACGGTATCAGTGTTAAAAGTCGAGGTGGCAAATCATCAACAATATGTTGAGATGATTTGCCGCCTTTTTGAAGTCTATACGTTTCTCCCTTTTATACCGATACATCAATAGAATTACGAACGAGTCTGTTACCATTTTGGACAAGTGTAGCTTCTACGGATTCTCTTGTGACATTATCAAGAATGCCTGTATCAAATGCTTGTCCTGGCTTCCAATTTGGATTGGCTGATTTTACTGCCGCATACATAGCAGAACGATATTTGCCCTCATACTGTTGCAGTGTCCATGTTCCTTTCGCACGATCTTCTTTCTTTACACTCAATTGATATTCTTTAAATATCTTTGATCTTTTTGTTGTATCGCCATTGGAGATTCCATTCTCTTGAATAAACTCTCTTTTCACATTATCGAACATCTTTTGTCGTGCTTCGTCAGAAACACTTATTATCTGCTGCCAAGTCGAACGATCCTCCGTACCGTCTTTCCCATGATACATACCAGGAACAACAACTCCTCCGGGACCGATAAAATCCCCATCCGAATTAAAGTTGCTCATCACATTTTTCATGTGTGCTTCTCGTCCGCCCATCAACTCATACATCATTTTCTGTTCGGGTGTCATCATCTCCAAAGACGGATATATTGTGACGAACAATCACGTGGTGGAAGGTGCTGATGAAATCACTGTGAAACTGAATGACGACCGTGAGCTGAAAGGACGCATCATCGGTACTGACCCCAGCACGGACTTGGCATTGATTAAGATTGAAGGGGATGACTTCCCGACAATTCCGGTTGGTGACTCCGACCAGTTGAAGGTGGGAGAATGGGTATTGGCAGTAGGTAATCCGTTCAACCTGAACTCTACCGTAACAGCTGGTATCGTCAGTGCAAAAGCCCGTTCCATTGGCTCTTCTGCCTCCAATGGACAAGCTGCAAACATCCAGTCTTTCATTCAGACGGATGCTGCCATCAACCAAGGTAATAGTGGTGGTGCGTTGGTGAATGCCAAAGGCGAGCTGGTTGGTATCAATGCCATGCTTTACTCACCCACGGGTGCTTATTCCGGCTATGGTTTTGCCATCCCTACCAGCATTATGACAAAGGTGGTAGCCGACTTGAAACAGTTTGGTACCGTGCAGCGCGCGCTCCTTGGCATCAAGGGTAGTGATTTGAGCACAGACCTGCAGATGGACGAACGCTGGACCGAAGAACTGAAGAAGAAGGCCGACGAACTTGGTGTGAAAGAGGGTATCTATGTGGCCGAAGTTGTTGAAGGTGGTTCCGCTGCCGGCGTCTTGAAGGAAAATGATGTAATCATAGCATTGAACGGCAAGAAGATTCACAAGTTCTCGGATTTGCAGGAAATGCTGGCAAAACACCGTCCGGGCGACAAAGTGAAGGTAACGGTGGTTCGTGACAAGAAGGAAAAGGAATTCGAAATCACGCTGAAGAATGAGCAAGGCACTACGAAGGTAGTGAAGGATGCCGGAATGGAAATCTTGGGTGCAGCCTTCAAGCCCGTATCTTCCGAGCTGAAGAAGCAGTTGAACCTGGGTTACGGTCTGGAAGTTACCGGGGTTACCAATGGCAAGATGGCCGATGCAGGTATCCGCAAGGGCTTCATCATTCTGAAAGCCAACGGAGTGCCGATGAAGACGGTGGACGATTTGGAAAAGGCGATGAAAGAGGCAAGAAAGTCTCCTGAGCAAGGTTTGTTCATCACCGGTATGTTCCCGTCAGGAAAACGTGCAATGTATGCCGTTGATTTGACTCAAGAATAAAAAATAGGGATAGTTAGGTAAGAAGATTGTAATATTAGCTAACAATAGCGAAAAAGGGGGTGTCGGTACAATACATACCGGCATCCTTTTTGTTATATAGGATAAGATATAAATAAGGTGAAAAAGTTGGGATGAAATTATTGTAACAAAATAATTTGTCGTACCTTTGCAACCCAAATCTGTATTATAAGAATGAGACAACTTAAAATTACAAAAAGTATCACTAACAGAGAGAGCGCTTCTCTTGACAAGTATTTGCAGGAAATCGGTCGCGAAGACCTCATTACTGTTGAAGAGGAAGTGGAGCTCGCTCAGCGCATCCGCAAGGGTGACCGTGTTGCACTGGAGAAATTGACACGTGCCAATCTGCGTTTCGTTGTATCTGTGGCCAAGCAGTACCAAAACCAAGGTTTGAGTTTGCCCGACTTGATTAACGAGGGTAATTTAGGACTGATCAAGGCTGCCGAAAAGTTCGATGAAACACGTGGTTTCAAGTTCATCAGTTATGCAGTATGGTGGATACGTCAGTCCATTCTGCAGGCTTTGGCAGAGCAGTCGCGTATTGTACGTCTTCCGTTGAACCAGGTAGGTTCGCTGAATAAAATCAGCAAGGTCTTCTCCAAGTTCGAGCAGGAAAACGAACGTCGTCCGTCTCCTGAAGAGCTTGCCGATGAACTGGAAATCCCTGTTGACAAAATCTCTGATACGCTGAAGGTGTCCGGCCGTCACATTTCGGTGGACGCACCTTTTGTAGAAGGAGAGGACAACAGCTTGCTCGATGTACTGGTCAACGACGACTCCCCTATGGCCGACCGCTCTTTGGTGAACGAGTCTCTTGCGAGGGAAATTGATAGAGCTCTTTCTACGTTAACCGATAGGGAAAAAGAAATCATACAGATGTTTTTCGGTATCGGACAGCAGGAAATGACATTAGAGGAAATCGGCGACAAATTCGGCTTGACCCGTGAGCGTGTGCGTCAGATTAAGGAAAAGGCTATTAGAAGATTAAGACAAAGTAATCGTAGTAAATTGCTCAAATCTTATTTGGGATAAATAAGAAATATTAGTTTCCGACAAATAGAAGGAATTAAAAACCGTACGTCTTTAGTAGGCGTGCGGTTTTTTTTATATCTTTGCCCCATTGATAATTCATAACTTATAACTCATAACTCAATGAAATACGTTCGTATACTTTGTGCCGTAGCTTTGGTTTTTGCGTTGTGCTCGGCTTTTACAATGAAAGATAAGGAAAAGGCTGTATATGCTTTTGGGGTGGCGGCTTCTTTCAATGACTCCATCGTATATTATACAGACATCCAGGTATTGGACAGCGTAGAGCTGGATAAGAATGGATTCTTGCCCAAGCGTGATTTATACACTTACCAGCTCAAGAACTATCTGGAGTACAATCTGAAGAAGCCGGACTATACTTGTATGATTTATTTCTCTGAAAACAGGAAAAAGTTGGAAAAAGAGGCTGTAAAGGTAAAAGGTAAGTATAAGAAGAGTAAGAATATGGTTTTGCAGGTGGTGAAGCCTGAAGCTTTCACATTTACAAAACCGCAGGAATAAGATTTCAAGTATGAAAACAAAACTATATCTTCTTTTTTTCTTCGTTTTCCCCTTGTTCATGTCGGCGTGTCGTGGTGATGACCCGATACCTGATCCTCCGGTTGATGGGAAACGTACTGTGCTGGTATATATGGCAGCGGATAATAGTATAAATCCATTGGCTAGCTTTACGGATGGGGATTTGGAGGAATTGAAAGCTGGGATGGCTTCAATTGATAATACATCTGATATGCATTTATTGGTGTATATAGATACGGGATTTCCTCGTTTGATTGAAATTGAAAATAAAGGTGGTACTGTTGTTGAAACAATAGTCAAAGAATACGAAGATAGAAATTCGTGCGGAGTCGCTGAGACGCAAGAGGTATTCAATGATGTGTTTGGGAATTCTTTATATAAAGCGGAAAGTTATGGTTTGATTTATTGGTCGCATGGGGAAGGATGGATACCTACTCCATTGCCTTCTACTCGCTGGATAGGAAATGATAAGACTGGAGGAGGGCATTATATGAATATTGAGGACTTGAAGTTAGTATTACAGAACGCTCCTCATTTTGATTTTATTATGTTTGATGCTTGCTTTATGCAGTCGGTGGAAGTCGCGTATGAGTTGCGTGATTGTTGCGATTACTATATTGGTTTCCCTGCTGAGAATCCAGGTCCTGGTGCTGCCTATGATAGAATGTTTCCATTTATATTTCAGAAAGGTGCAGCGGTAGAAATGGCTATTGGGACTTTTGCTGCTTATGATGAAATTTATACTGGAAAAATAGGAAGTAATAGCAATTGGACAATGGGCACTGCTATAGATGTGCTGAAATCTTCTGAGCTTGAGAACTTAGCTGCTGCTACAGCAAATGCTTTGTCGGGAGTGACAGCAGATAGAGAAGTTCTTCGGTCATCGGTCTTTGATTATGATCAGCGTAAAGTAGGATCGTCTTATTATGTAGGCTATTATGATTTCGTAGAAATGATGGAAAAACTCGTTGTGGATGAAGTTGCCTTGGATGAATGGAAGCAAGCATATGATGCAGCTTCTGTCTGTTGGAAAAAAACGCCGATGATTTATTCGATGTCTGTTGGTATGTTCTCCATGAAGCGGGCAAATGGGGTTAGCCATTATATACCTTCCACTGCCACTTCTGCTGCTGCTCAAGCTGCTAATGCCGCTTATCGTTCTACCTTATGGTATAGTGCTGTCGGTCTTGCTCGGCTTGGTTGGTAAGCTTATAAAAACTTGCATACTGAACGGATTATTATAGGTGTAAAAACTTGTAATAATCCGTTTTTTTTATGCCTATTCTTATTAAAAATGAGTCTTTTAATAATATTTTCCTTTGGAAATTATGTTTTATTGAAAATAACTCTTTTCTTTGCATCATCAAACTTAAAAAACGAAGAATTATGAAATATGTAATCATTGGCGGTGTAGCAGGTGGAGCCACGGCAGCCGCCCGACTGAGAAGAGTGGACGAAATGGCTGAAATCCTTTTATTGGAGAAAGGCCCTTACATCTCGTATGCTAATTGTGGTTTACCTTATTATATAGGTGGAGTGATAGCAGAGCGCGAGAAGCTGTTGGTACAGACACCCGAATCTTTCGGCAAGCGCTTCCGCATTGATGTGCGTGTGCAGAATGAAGTAATCGCCATCCATCCCAAAAACAAGACCGTTACCATACGCAATGCGGAAGGCAAGGAGTACGATGAAAGCTATGACAAACTTTTGCTTTCTCCCGGTGCTAACCCCGTGAAGCCCCCCTTGGAAGGCATTAATTCCGAAGGCATCTTCACGTTGCGCAATGTAGAAGATACCGACCATATCAAGGCTTATATCTCGGACAAGCAGGTGAAACGCGCCGTGGTGGTAGGTGCCGGTTTCATCGGATTGGAAATGGCGGAGAACCTGCATCATGCCGGTGTTCATGTGTCTGTAGTCGAAATGGGTAATCAGGTGATGGCGCCTATCGACTTCTCTATGGCGGCACCTATTCATCAGCATCTGTTGCAGAAAGGCGTCTCTCTATATCTGGAAGAAGGAGTAACCCATTTCAAGCGTACGGACAACGGAATCACCGTATTCCTGAAAAGCGGAAAGGCCATTCCTGCCGATATGGTGTTACTCTCCATCGGTGTGCGTCCTGCCACTGCATTGGCGCAACAAGCCGGCTTGAAACTGGGCGAGATGGGCGGTATCTGGGTAGACGAACACTTGGAGACTTCCGAAAAAGACATCTATGCTGTGGGCGATGCCATCGAATATCCTCATCCGCTGACCGGAAAGCCCTGGCTCAATTATCTGGCAAATCCTGCCAACCGCCAGGGACGTATCGTTGCTGATAATATGGTGTTTGGCAATACTGTTTCCTACGAAGGAGCTATCGGCACCTCCATTGCCAAAGTATTCGACATGACGGCCTTGCAGCCAAACGCTTGAAGCAGTGGGGCATGGAATATCAAAGCTCGGTGACTCACTCGGCATCTCATGCCGGTTACTATCCGGATGCCCTACCTTTGACCTTGAAACTGACTTTCCATCCCAAAACCGGTAAACTCTATGGTGCGCAATGTATCGGTTACGAGGGAGTGGACAAGCGAATCGACCAGATAGCCGGACTCATCAAGCGGGGTGGCACAGTCTACGATTTGATGGAGACGGAGCACACGCATGCGCCTCCCTTCTCCTCGGCCAAAGACCCCATCGCTATTGGCGGCTATGTAGCATCGAACATTATCAGCGGTGCTATGCCTGTCATCTCTTGGCGCGAGCTGGTAGAAGAGAAGGATAAAGTGATGCTGATAGATACCCGTACGCCCGAGGAATTCTCTTTCGGCACCATTCCGGGAGCCGTCAATATTCCGTTGGACGAAATGCGCGAACATTTGGCAGAGATACCTACAGACAAGCCGGTAGTGCTTTTCTGTGCTGTGGGTCTGCGCGGTTATCTGTCCCTGCGCATCTTGATGGGGCGCGGCTATCGCAATGTGCGCAATCTGATAGGTGGTTATAAGACCTACTCCACGGCAACAGCACCTCTGCCGTTTCCATCTGCTCCGGCAGGCGGCGGCTCTTCTTCTTCGGTAGAGGCTGCTACTGATGATGTTCCTGCGGATGCATCAGTGTCCAAGAAGGAAACGTTGAAGATAAATGCTTGCGGTTTGCAATGTCCGGGACCTATCATGCAGGTGAAAAAGGCGATGGATAGCATTGCTGTGGGCGAGCGTGTGGAGATTGTGGCAACCGATGCCGGTTTTGCACGCGATGCTTCTGCCTGGTGTGATACGACGGGAAATAAATTGATAGAGAAGCATGACGAGAAAGGACGCTATACGGTAGTCATCGAGAAAGGTGCTCCGGCTTGTACATCTGCTTCCAATGTTTCCGCAGCCAGGGGTAGGGGAAAGACGCTGATTCTGTTCAGTGACGACCTGGACAAAGCGCTGGCAACCTTCGTATTGGCAAACGGAGCAGCGGCAACGGGACAGAAAGTAACCATTTTCTTCACCTTCTGGGGACTGAACGTCTTGAAGAAAGTGCAGAAACCCAGTGTGCAGAAGGACTTCTTCGGCAAGATGTTCGGCATGATGCTGCCGTCCAGCTCTTTGAAACTGAAGTTGTCGCAGATGAATATGTTTGGCATGGGCAGCCGCATGATGCGCTTCTTGATGAAGCGCAAGGGAGTGGATTCTTTGGAGTCGTTGCGCTCGCAGGCATTGGCGCAGGGAGTGGAATTCATTGCTTGCCAGATGTCTATGGATATGATGGGCATCCAGCACGAAGAACTTCTGGATGAAGTAACCATCGGCGGCGTGGCTACCTATATGGAACGTGCGGACAAGGCAAATGTGAACTTATTTATATAGGAGGACAAGATATGGAGACTTTATGTAAAATCCGTGATGTTTATCGGGCTATTGCCGAGTTCGAGGTGCAGTTTACGCAGATGTATGATTTATCGCTGAATGAAGGAATGCTGTTGTGCACGCTGCTCAATACTCCTAAGCTTACCTCCAGTGAGATAGCCGAGGCACTGGGTTTGTCTGCCTCCAACACTTCAAAGGTCATTCGCTCTGTCGAGGGAAAGAAGCTCATTACCCGTCTGATAGGTAAGGAAGATAAGCGTCAGATGCGTTTTTCTCTTACGACAGAAGGCAAGAACCGGATTTCGGATATTAAGAATGCTACTTTCGAATTGTCGGAGTTGTTGCAGCAGGTAGTTAGCCTCGTATAGTTTTGTGTAAAAGCGAATTAATATCGTGTTTGCAGGAAGTTAATATCCTGCGGACACGATATTTGTTTTTTGTATGACACGTTGTTAACTTCTTGTGCGACATGTTGTTGGTATCGTGTATTGCACGCTATTAATTGTTTGTATCCTTTATGAATCGCCTATATACTCAGTCGTATTTCCGTAAAGGAACACAAGCTTGATACCAAAGAAATAAATTGAAACTTTCTATGTCAATTGCCTAATATTATTTTACTTTGCTGTCAAATAGTAAGCAATACAGCGATTGATATGCAGAAATTATTGTCTTTGCCGCCTAATCTGGTGTCGGCATTCTATGAACTGGAAAATGTGGACCGTACGGAATGGTTTTGTACTTCCGACCCGGTGGGAATGAAACTTGGCTCGGGTGGGGGAACTACCTGGCTCTTGAGAGAATGGCAGAAGGAACGGGATAGGAAGTATTTGGCGGAGGAGCGTATTCCAACAGAAAAGTGCATTCCAACAGAGAAAAGCCTTCCAGCAGAGAAGCGTATTCTGCTGCATGCCGGAGGACAAAGCCGTCGTTTACCGGGATATGCACCGTCGGGCAAGATATTGACCCCGATTCCGGTGTTTCGCTGGGCGCGTGGACAAAAACTGGGACAGAATTTATTATCCCTTCAACTCCCACTTTACGAAAAGATAATGGAGCGGGCTCCCGAAAGACTGCGTACGCTGATTGCCAGTGGTGACGTATATATCCGTGCGGAAAAGCCGCTTCAAGAGATTCCCGATGCAGATGTGGTGTGCTATGGACTGTGGGTAGACCCGTTGCTCGCCACACATCATGGTGTGTTTATCTCGGACCGGAATCAACCGGAATCCTTGGATTTCATGCTTCAGAAACCCTCTCTGGAAGAATTGGAAAACCTCTCCAAGACACATCTCTTTTTAATGGATATCGGCATCTGGCTATTGAGCGACCGGGCCGTTGACTTGCTGATGAAACGTTCGCAGAAGGCAGATGGGGCTTTGGACGTGGATACGCCATATTCCGACTTGAAATACTATGACTTGTATGCTGACTTTGGCTTGTCCTTAGGAAATCATCCCCGTATTGAGGATGAAGAGCTGAATAGCCTCTCCGTCGCCATATTGCCTTTGCCCGGAGGCGAATTCTACCATTATGGAACAAGCCGCGAACTGTTGTCTTCAACCGTCACCTTACAGAATAAGGTCTACGACCAGCGCCAGATTATGCACCGGAAGTTGAAGCCCAATCCGGCCATCTTTGTGCAGAATGCAGAAGTGCATCTCCCCCTTACTCCGAAGAACGACAGTCTTTGGATTGAAAATAGCTTTGTTGGGGCTTCTTGGCGGCTGGGGGCACGGCAGATTATCACGGGTGTTCCCAAGAATGACTGGAGGCTGACCATTCCAGACGGTATCTGCATTGATATAGTTCCGCTTGCCGACCAGCGCTGGGCAGTACGCCCCTATGGTTTTGACGATACTTTTAAGGGGGATATTCGGAATGAAAAGACACTGTTCCTCGGAATGTCGTTTTCGGAATGGCTGGCCGAACGGGGATTGTCGGCGGAAGACATCACCGGCAGAAAAGAGGACCTGCAGGCTGCTGCCATCTTCCCGGTTGTGGAAGATAAAGAGCAGATGGGGACAGTGCTTCGATGGATGGTTTCCGAACCGGGCTTGACGGAAGGAAAGGCTGTCTGGCTGGAAAGTCGTCGGTTGTCCGCCGACGAAATTTCAGCACAAGCCGACTTGCGTCTGCTGTATGCACAGCGGGAGAGCTTCTGCAAAGAAAACTGGGAAGTGCTGGCACGCAACCATGCAAAGAGTGTATTCTATCAACTCGACTTGATGGATGTGGCCGGTGAATTCCATAAATTCGGCATTGACAAGCCGGAAGTGTTGCCGACAGATGCCTCGCTGATGCAGCGTATCCATAACCGGATGCTGCGTGCACAGATTGAGAAGCTGGACGGAAGGGACTTCAAGGCAGATGAGCAGGCCGCATTCAACTTGTTGCGCGAAGGATTGCTGACTGATTTGTATGAACGCAAGAGCAGTCCTCGCCTGAATGTGTATAGTGACCAGATTGTATGGGGGCGTAGCCCCGTACGCATAGATATGGCGGGAGGATGGACGGACACTCCGCCTTACTCCTTGTTTGCCGGTGGGAGTGTGGTGAATATTGCCATTGAACTGAACGGGCAGCCGCCTTTACAAGTGTACATCAAACCTTGCGCGGAGCATCGCATCGTGTTGCGCTCCATTGATATGGGAGCCATGGAGGTGGTGAATACTTTTGAGGAATTGCAATCCTATTGCATGATAGGTTCCCCCTTTTCCATTCCCAAAGCAGCATTGGCGCTGGCCGGGTTTGTTCCGGCTTTTTCAGAAACGGCTTATCCTTCGCTGGAAAAACAACTGGAAGCCTTCGGCACAGGTATAGAGATTACATTGCTTTCTGCCATACCTGCAGGTTCCGGTCTGGGCACAAGCTCCATTTTGGCTTCTACTGTCTTGGGTTCATTGAGTGACTTTTGCGGACTGATGTGGGATAAGAACGAAATATGCCGCCGTACGCTTGCCCTGGAACAGTTGCTGACGACCGGTGGCGGTTGGCAAGACCAATACGGTGGGGTACTGCAAGGTATCAAACTGTTGCAGACGGAGGCTGGATTTGCCCAGCAGCCATTGGTACGCTGGTTGCCCGAGCATTTGTTTACCCATCCGGAATACCGCGATTGCCATCTGCTGTATTATACGGGCATTACGCGTACAGCCAAGGGCATCCTTGCAGAAATAGTACGCTCCATGTTCCTCAACTCTTCCCTGCACCTGGGGTTATTAGAAGAGATGAAAGCACATGCCTTGGATATGGCCGAAGCCATTCAACGGAATGACTTCAAGAGTTTCGGAACACTGGTAGGCAAGACATGGATGCAGAAGAAGGCACTGGACAGTGGAACAAATCCTCCTGCCGTAGA
>ERZ779937.187-NODE-187-length-31029-cov-4.249952_pt1 | contig 31029 bp, 24 predicted proteins | sample MGYA00511185_ERZ779937 | MGnify/ENA primary metagenome ERZ779937 (study PRJEB29588, sample SAMEA2147216) | human gut metagenome | biome: human gut; feature: human-associated habitat; material: faeces | place: Denmark | collected 2008/2010 ... | reverse complement strand
TAGATGCGGGTTTTTTGACGCACCATTTATGCGATCCATTAAACCGAAGAGCCGTGCGCGTTTCGATGGGCTCTGTGTTCTTGGTGCCTTGGACATGGGTGGATGAGCCTTTGTCGCAGTTGCGTAATTTGAAATTTGAAACGGCAGCTTTGGCCTTGAGGGACGATTCCGTTTCGTTGGATGACCCGCGTTTGAAATCCATTTCCCGTTTAGCACTCATCATGGGGACTGAGGGTGATGGCTTGCCTGATGAGGCTATTAAGGGAGCTGACCACGTAATTCGCATACCGATGTCGCATGGTGTGGATTCATTAAATGTAGCAGCAGCTTCGGCAGTAGCTTTTTGGGAATTACGTTATCAAGAATAAAAAGCGATGCCAAAGGTATATCTTTCCATTGAATGCATATTGTGTATGAGTATCTGCTTTGACTTACTCATGTATTGAGTGTAAAAATAAAATCCTAAAAGTTTACATTAACTTTTAGGATTTATAAGATTTTAGAGGTACCCAGCAGATTCGAACTGCTGTACACGGTTTTGCAGACCGCTACCTAGCCACTCGGTCAGGGTACCATGTTTTTTGATTACGGTTGCAAATTTAAGGCTTTATTTTGTAATAGCCAAATCTTTCTTCCTTTTTTTTACAATTGATATACTTTTGAAGGCATTTTCCGATTCAAAGGTTCTATATTTTTCAGAATTTCTCCAGTCCAACCTTTTTCTTTAAAAGCATTGACAATTGTTTGTTGTGCTTTTTCTGGTGAGTTGTTTTCTTCGCTCAAATGGCATAACCATATATGTTGAATTTGTGGACTTACATTTTCTGATAAATATTGGGCAAGTTCTTCATTGCACATATGTCCGTTTTCACTTTTTATGCGATGTTTGAGGTAGGCGGGATAAGGGCCTTGTTCCAACATTTGTTTATCATAGTTGGCTTCAATTACCAAATTGATGCTCTTTTGAATATAATGTTTCATGGAATCGTTGACATGGCCTGCATCCGTGATGATACAGAGATTCGTGTCTCTGTATTGAATAAAATATCCAGAATTGTCAGTGCTGTCGTGCGGCGTTTTAAATGAGGTAACACGAAATGGTCCTATTTCGATGGTCGTATCGTGTTCGAATGGGCGGACATATTGTGATTCAACCTTTTTTTGCATCCTTATGTTTCTTATCATGCCTCGATGAACTAATTCTGTGGCATATACCGGGATGCGCAGTTCATTTGCTAATATGCCAACGGCTTTTATGTGATCAGCGTGCTCGTGTGTAACGAGTATTCCCTTTATTTCAGGAAAAATGAAGCCATAATCCTTGTAATATTTCTTGAACTTTCGGATACCGATCCCTAGATCTATGATTAATCCATATTGTTGTGCTGTAATGTAATAGCAGTTTCCACTGCTGCCACTGCTGAAACTTATAAAATTCATCATATTTAAAATTGCTGATTCTCCTTGTCTGGGTGTAATGAGTTTTATTCAGAACGGTAATCCCACTGCAAAATGGAAAGCAAAATCTCTTTTAAAGTTTGGATAAATAATCGGGTAGTGTAGTTTTCCCGTTGGTTCAGCCGGATTGATTGCTTTCATACCTGTGTCAAAACGCAGAATAAAATAATCAAAGTTAAGGCGCAAACCAACACCGTATGATACGGCTATTTGTTTGTAAAATGTTTTAAATTTAAATTGGCCGCCGTCAATACCTTCATAGTTCCTTGTGTTCCAGATGTTTCCAGCATCAATATAAGCAGCGGCGTCAAGTTTCCAAAACAAGTGAGTTCTATATTCTAAATTCAAATCAATTTTTACGTTACCAGTTTGGTTGATGAAATCTACTTTTCCGTCTTTTCCTACAAAACTTCCCGGCCCCAGACTCCTGACGCTCCAGCCTCTTACACTATTGGCTCCACCTGAGAAATACCGCTTTTCGTAAGGAAGGATGTTTGAGTTTCCATATGGGATGCCGATTCCAAATCCACAATGGAATACAAGTGAGTTCTGTTCATCAATTAAAAAACTTTTGGTCAGGTCAAAATCAACTTTTACGTATTGTGAATAGGCAATATTGAATATTGTATACTGGTGATTGTCGTTTTGAGAAATCTTCGCTAGTTTCGATATGCCGTATAAGAGATTTCCGGCTAATTCAATATTTGCTTTTATTTGGTGAGCATTTGTCTGGTAGAGTCCTGACATTTGTGCTCGGCGTGAAGAGTTATATAGAAAACTGTATCCGGTTTTCATGATAAACAAATCTTCATAACTGTATCTGATGACCGAATTTTTGGAATCTGTATCTTCCAGATAATCTTTTCGGAATGTTTCTGATATCCATGGCATAAATATATAATCCAGACCAAAAAGGTCAAGTTTATGCTGGGTCTTTGCGTTGTTTATCGCATTCCATTTGTAACTCCATGTAGCCGTAGCGACTCGGCGATGAAACTCCGGTCTGTTTTGAAGGTTATATTGAAAGTTTATTTCGGAAGTAGCTTTTAATCCTTGTTTTTTTTCTGCTGACGGAAAAGGTAATAAAAACGTCGGGAATTGAAAACCGCTTTCAATGTTGTATTCAAGATATTTGGTGTTGGAGTAGCCTTCCAGTTTGGTGATGGCTTCATAGGCTCCTCGTAGTTTTAATGAAAAACTTTCTGAACCATGAAAAATATTGCGGTTTGTATAGGTTATTGAAGCAGCAGCTCCCAAATCTCCAGCCGTATTGGTTCCCTCTAATTCTGTTGAAATGGAATGTTTTTTATTGTTCCATAAATAGAGGTCGCAGTTTAATTTGGTCGGATTAAGACTGTCAGGGGTCAAGCGTATGGAACTTGATCTGATGGCTTGCAAACTGTTGAGTGATCCGTATGTATTCTGAAAACGTTTTTCGTTGTAAATACTGTCCGGACGGATATGGATATTTCGGTTATATACATGTTTGTTTAGGTGTAATTTCTTGTTGTAAAAGTAGGTGATGTCTTTAAATTCAACAGAGTCTATCGGAGTACTGTTGTTTACTTCGTCATATACTTTTACCGTTCCAAATGAGTGGACCTTGTACGCATTTATGCTGTCCGTGTTGGGAGGAATCGTTACATTTAGTGTCAGATCTGCGCTGTTGTAGTTTGCTAAAGTGTCTACGATGAATGTAATGAATTTGTTGGTAATCCGGTAATATCCTTGATTGTGGAGATGGGTAATGATTCTGTTGCGCTCGTTTTCCAATATGTTGATGTCAAGCGGCATCCCTTTGTATAATAAGGAATGTTTGGATTCTTGCTGGATGATATTTCTGATTGTATCGTTGTCGAAATGAAATTTGATATTATCAATGTAGTAAAGTCGTCCAGAATGAATGTTGTAGGTAAGCTTAATTTTCTTGCCTTTTATGCTATGCTCAACTTCTGTTTTTGCTTTTAAATAACCTTTGTTGAACAAGGCATTGCTCAGGCTAAGTGTGGAATATTCTTCCATTTTCTTATCGTATATCACAGGAGCTTCACCAATGCGTTTGATAAAACGGTTGATTTTTTTTGTTGAGTCTGTGCCTGCAATACAATATACGCCTAAAGGTACTTTAAATACATTGAACCATTTTGAATTTGCTTCTTGCCGTATGTTGCTGCGCAGTTCCCCGGTTTTTATATTCTTATTGTCACACTTGAGCTTGACATCAGACAATACATACTGTTCTTCTGAAAGAAATTTTTCAGAAGAACAAGAATGCATGCTCATGATCATGAAGAGCATAAGCAGGCAAAATGCTATATTTTTGTATGTTGAATCCAAGATTTTGCTACAAAGTTAAGACTTATCTATAAAAAGTTTGTAGCTTTGCCTATATTTTTGAATAAAACTGCAAGAAAAAGATGATTAGCAAGAATAAGCAAAAGTTGATTCGCTCATTGACACAAAAAAAGAATCGTGATGAATTGAATCTGTTTGTTGCAGAGGGGCATAAGGTTGTTGAGGAATTGCTCCCTTATTTTTCTTGTCGGTTTTTAGCTGCCACGTCAGCATTCTGGGACGCGCATAATCTTTCAGACATTTTGGAGACGGCTGAAGTCAGTGAAAGGGAGCTGGCTCAATTGAGTTTGCAAAAAAGTCCACAACAGGTACTGGCTTTATTTCAGAAAAAGCAATCGGCTTTTGATATGGAACAACTGCTTGACATTCCGCGTCGAGAACTGGTCTTGGCATTGGATTGCGTGCAAGATCCCGGCAATTTAGGTACCATTGTACGTATTGCCGATTGGTTTGGGATACGTCACGTTTTTTGTTCGCTTGATACGGCAGATGTGTATTCACCCAAAACGGTACAGTCGACCATGGGGAGCTTGGGACGTGTATGTTTGCATTATCTTGATTTGGCTGCATGGATGGCAAATCTGTCTTCTGAGGTTCCCGTATATGGAACGTTTTTGGAAGGAGACATCATTACAGACGTTTCACTGACAAATTTTGGTGTGGTTGTTATGGGTAACGAGGGTAACGGGATACGGCCGGAGATTGAACGTCTGGTAGATAGGAAGTTGTTTATCCCGCGCTATCCTGCGGGAAATTGTCATCCGGAGAGTTTGAATGTAGCAGTATCCACGGCTATTGTTTGTCAGGAATTCAGAAGAACAGAATAAATAAAGGAGCATAACTGATGTTGGATAAAATGTTTTGGGCTGATTTGCATTTGGATTTTCTTTCTGTTTGCTTATTGACTGTATGGATGATAATCTGTATGGCATATTTATGGTTTAGTCTATATTACAACAATGCCATTTATAAGGCACGGAAAAAGACGGGCAATGTTTGTGCAAATCATGCCGTAGAGCGGGCTCCTTTTATAAGTGTTGTGATTGCCCTGAACGGGCAGCGAAATGTATTGTCAGAGAACTTGCCGGCAATTTTGGATCAGGAATATCCTAATTTTGAAGTAATCGTGATTGACGATGGAGTATCTGAGGAGCATGCCGTAACGTTGCAACAGTTACAGCAGCATTACCACATGTTGCGAGTAAGCATGCTGCCCAAGTCTACATTGTATATCAGCCGAAAAAAACTATCTATAACTTTGGGGGTAAGAGCGGCCAAAGGAGAATGGATCTTACTGACAGAACCTGATTGTGCGCCCAATTCGCCTCACTGGTTGATGAATATGGCTTCAAAGATGAATTCAGATAAGGACTTGGTGGTAGGTTACAGTAACTATGAAGATGATTCTACTTGTTTTTGTCGCCGTATTCGGTTTGAGCGTTTCATGATGCAATCGGTATATGCCCGCTCAATTTTGAGTGGTCGGCCATTGGGGGCTGATGGTTGTAATTTAGCGTTTAGGCGAGAGGCTTTTCTTCGTGGCAAGGGATTCTCCGGAAATGTTTCGTTACTGCGTGGTGAAGATGTGTTCTTGGTGGATACTTTTTCCAAGCCGGGAAATGTGGCTTATATCTATGATAAGGTGGCGGCAATAGAACAGAAGGTTTGCAGTAAGAAGAGTTGGAAAAATGAAAAAATTTCGCGGATGCAGGCTTGTCGCTTTCTAAAGGCACGGAGCCGTTGTCTGTTGCATCTGTATGATTTTTCTTGGATTGTGAATTTCCTGTACGGGGTAATACCTCTTGTTTATTGGGCATACGGAGCTTATACCGTATATGGAACTTCGGTTGTTTTGTCGCGTTATATATTGGATTTTGTTGTCTTTTTATTGTATGTGACATTACCTTTGGTGTCTCTGGCCGTCCTGAATAGGTCTGTACGAATGGTGGAGAACAATTCATATGGTTTATATCCGTTGTATTATGAAATGATGCGCCCCTTCAGGAGGGTATATTATGAAGTGATGCGTTTTCGTAACAGACGTAACATGTTCCGGCATTAGATGAATGTATTCTTTTGGGATTTAAGTCCGACTTTTTTATCCTTAGGTCGGATTTAATTTAAAATACCCGGGAGTCTTTTCTTTTTACGAAAGGGGTGTGAATTCCATTGTCTCAAACAGGAATGAACTAACTGATGTTTCGCTTTCAAGGCATATTGTTTGTTTATAGGAAAGAAATAGTAAAATCTTTCTGTCAATCTTTTGAAGTGATTGACCTCTAATCATCTCTTCTATCACTGGGATTGTTGATGAATTCAGCGGTGTTCTTTTTGTAATCCATTCCTTTTGAATAGCGGAGGACAAATCCTAGTCTCTTATATGTTGCGGACAGTTGCTTGAATGGTCATACTAAATTTCTTTTATTTCAATTGTCACATTGCTCTTTCAGCGTACATCCGATTTGGTCAAAAGGCAATTGCGGGAACCCCTGGATGTGTTTATAGACCGGAGCATCTTTTTTGAACCCTTTCAGAGGATTTTCAGGGTCTATGAATCCAGGATCGTTGTTTGTAGACCAGTTGTTCCAGAATTCTCCCCATTGGGTTTGTCCGTTTACGATGTTTTTGATACGATAGAACAAATTTCCTTCTATGACGTTGCCATGAGGGTAAGCAGGATTTTCTGTCCAATAATGAGCCAGGAACGGGTAGGTGGTACTATAAGGAGGCTCCTGAAACTTTACTGCTTTCAGGCGCTGGTCAATGATACCATTGGGAGCCACCATTCCTTTTCCCCAGTTCTGCATGCGGTTATCGAAATGAATAGCTACAGGTGAGTCAATAAAAATGTTGTGATGATAGTGATTATAATGACCGCCTCCAATCAGTACGGGAAGTGAGCCGGCATTGTGATAGATGTTTCCGTAAACTTCACCTCCGCAGGCTCCGTCATCATGATAGGTTGCTGTAACGCGATGGCGCGGACTGAGTTTGTGAAAGTAACAGTAACGGATTACGTTGCCCAATTCCGACGGGTCTCGCCCGTAATAGATTGCTCCCTGGTCATCAACTTCACTGCATACATTTGTTATTTTACAGAATTCAATTGTGTGATTGTTTCCATGAAAAAGAATGGCCATGCTGGGAGCGTTGTAAATATCGCATTTGCTTACCCGGTTGCCTACACCATCAATCCAGATTCCTAGCCTATATGATTTTTCTACGCGATTGAAATCATGTATACGGCAGTTCTCTACGAAGTTTCCGGCGGGAGTCAATGTGGCGCGGTCACCTCCTCCCAGACTTATGCCTCCACTTCCGGTGTTGTAGATATAGCAGTTTGTGATGCCGTTGTCTGTTCCACCGTTACGGTTGAAGAGAATATCCTGATATACTCTTCCCATGAGGTCACCTACAACACGTGACTTCGGATCTCCTCCTGCTTCTGCCGCGTGTGGTTTTAGTGTTTGCTTATCTGGCGTCTCTGTACCTCTGCCAATGGAAATACCTACACCGCCTACATTACGGATTGTACATCCGGTAATGCGTACATGGTGTGTTTTCCAGATAAATTCCTATGGAACGTCCATATTCGAATGTCAGTTTGCTGAGTGTGACATTCTGGCAGTTTTCAATAGCAATCAGTGGGTCGTTCATCACGGATACATGCAGTGTCCGGGTGTCTGCCGGCAAATAGACATACATTTTTTCGTTTTCCTTATCGATGACATATTCGCCAGGAAGGTCCAGCTCTTCGAGTAGGTTAAGTGCGTACCAACGTCTCCAGTCTGCTCCGGTCATGAATCCATACACGGTTTGCTGTGCGGTATAGATTGTCTTAGTCTTGGAATCCAGGTGACCAACACGTATCATATCGCTGGCATAGCCATGTGCAAAATATCCTCCAATCCAGAACGATCCTGCCTGGCTCCATGCCGACGGCCGTTCTTCAAAATACTGGAATACGGGCAATGGGGCATCCTGGACGTTTTCTCCTGTTCCTGCTTCCAGCACTTTTCCTATTAGCACCGTTGAATCGTTGGGCCAACGCGATAGATTGAGAGGAATATCATTGGCAAAAAGTTCGCTCCAGGCAGGACTGCTGGGGCGTCCGAAACCGGATGGGCGTAAATCAGCAATAGGAATATTAAGCCGCTTAAAATCGATTTCCCGAACCCGCTTACGTACATTTTCGGGAAGTCTTCCACTAATTTTTTTGTCGGATATTCTTTTCATTGCGGAAAGGGGAATTACTCTTCCTCCTGAAATACTTACGTTTTCATCTTGATACGGACAGATCGTTAATGAGGTATATTTCCCTTGACTGCCAATTTCAAGTGTCTTTGACTGTTCGTAGGAACCCTGGCGTAAGATAATCCGTACCTCTTCATTTTCAAACGCTTCAGCTTTTTCCAATGCGGCCTGAATACTTCTTAAAGGATGTGTTAAAGTTCCTTCTGCCCGGTCGTTGCCTTTAGGAGATACAAATATTTTCTTTTCAGCCCATGCGGATGTTGTTGTGCATCCCCAGAAGGTAAGTAAAATCAGTAAAAAATGTTTTATAGTCAGTTGTTTTTCAATCATAGTAAAAGAATTATTTGCAGAATAGAAAACAGAGCGTCTATTCAAATCATTCCGCTATTGGTTTAACTAAAACTGCATAAGGATTATGTAGTTATGAACTGTAAACACTCTGATCATCATAGTTTACGCCATTATGCCTGTTGCGCAACTCGTTTTATTGCAAAATTAGGAAATAATTTGGATATTCTTGCTCCCGGATTTTCGGATTTTTACATAACTATCTATATTCTGACAGCACGCTTTACGAACTTCATGTTTATTGGGAAACTTCCGTAGAAACGTAAGATCATGTCCACGGCCAGGGCTGTTATCATAGACTTGTGTTTTTACTCAACAGAGGGGCAAATGAATAACTGAATTCTCAGACGCCTTTTGTTGGCTTCTTCAAAAGATTAAACTATTTTTGCTGCATGAACTGTAGGACTCTACTAATGAGGATAGAAATTTGGTAACAACTTAATCAGGAGAAACAAATATGAAAAAAGCCATACTACTCTTATTGACATTTTCTCTGAGCTTCATAATAAATGCTCAAACAGTAGATGAATATGTGGAATATATCCAAGAACAGGGAAAGGACCCAAAAGAATATATCTTTGAAAAATTCAAAGAGGTTGATGTCATCATTTTAGGAGAGAGGTCTCATAGAGACACGACTCAATATAATCTGATTATGGATATTCTGAAAGACCCCCGATTTGCAGAAGACATCGGTTATGTCTATACAGAGGTGGGAGTAACCAATATGACAGAAGCGGCCAACAGACTAATCGGATTGCCAACCTGTTGCAATTAGCTTTCACCACTCTCCATTTGGGAAATGCAAAGAAAAAATACTTGGAAAACGTTGGGATAAATTGGCAGACAGCCTTATCTACTACGTACCTTTCTACAAGCATAAATATGTGATTGGAATCCCTGGACTGATTGATGACGATTTTTTCAAAGAATACCAAAGGAGAGATAGCATCACACAGAACCAGTGGAGACCTCTTGACAAGAATAATATAAAGAATTGGTTCAATACGACGCGAGAAATACCTCAGGGTAAATTTGAAGAAATCCAAAAACAACAAATGAACGAAGTTATTAAGTCATCAAGGAGGGGGCGACGAAATCACGTAAACGGTCAACCATGACGTTGCAGACATTTTTTAATGCTGTAATACAAAGAATTATGACTGTGCGAAAGCAAAGTCATAGGGTTGTTTTGTAAGATAGATGATTTCTATAATTCTGGCTGTCATTGATTGAATAGTTTCTATCAGGAAGTGGAATTTTTTTGCGGAAACCTTGGCGCGATAAGGGATACACAATAACGATACGTCCTTTGTGATGTGCCATATCTTTGTTCGCTGGTTTCCTATGGTATCTCTCTCATGTCCTAGTGCGTACCCGAAAGCACGATGCTGATTGATCTCACCTCAAATCCAACTATGTTTATCTGCTGCATTTTTGCGGATATTCCAGAGATTTTCCGTAAATTTGGAATAGTTTTCTTAGTCCCTTATAATAAGGACTTTGGGAGAATTATCTAATTTTGTGGTAATGACGTGGCAACTGTGCCGTTTGCAGCATTCTGCTATAATTTGCGTTCAAATAACTCTTATATGCTACAAAAGTAACAAATTAGGATGTAAATACCAAAAGAATGGAAAGAAGTTCTTTTGGTATTTCATCACTTTATTTTTATAATTCCGAAGCGGAGATATAATTTTTTGAAATCATATCGTTATCAATAGCTATCAATAAATTATTGATAGCATCGTATGCTTTCCTTGCAAAAGTTGAATTTAATAAAATTCTATGATGTTCGTCTAATTGAATAGTTGGATATTTTTCTAAGAATGCACTATTGGGCTTGCCGTCTGAATGAATAAAAATGTGTCTAATTTCAAGAAAAGGTAAAGCTTCATCTATAAGTTGCTGTTCTATTGAAAGCCCCAATTTATTTTTTATTTTAGAGATAAGAGTAATGGTACTTCGCTCATTTTCTAATTGTTGGAAAATTTGATCCATAATAGATTGGATTATCTCTCGCTTGGTACTCATTGACAAAATCTCGTTGGCTTTCATGTTTACATTATGTTCACCGACAAGTCTGCGAGGGTCAACGCCATTCATTGCCCCTTCTTGTAATATGTATCTAATGTACTCAGTAACCTCCTCATACATATCTTTTATAAAAGACACATATATGGTTTTTCTTAGATGATTTACAACTAATTTTCTACTATTGGCATTATTGGTTCTATTGTAAAGCAGAGGGTGTTTTTCCGCTGTAACTTTATTGAAAATGACATCAGCACCTTTCAGTAATTCCTTGTTCTGAACTATAATTTCAGACACTTCATTATCTGTCCTGAAATACTCTAAACGGTTTTTAAACCGTCTGTATCCTTTACTTGACATATTTGTATAATTCGAGTACGTTTGTGATAGGTTTAAATCTTTCCCATATGTTTATTTCATCTTCATAATTTACTTCCAACTCCAGCGCATATTCACTTCATGATAATATTGATCTATAATTTCTCTTGCATCAGGGTCTTTAGTGAGTGATATAGTACGATTTATACACTCGTTTTTGTCAATCTCACCAAATTGTCCATGAAATAATTCCATATAAACATCACCAACTTGATTGGCAATATCTCGAATTGTATTAGGAGAAATAATACGACCACTTTTGTTTTGATATTCAAGACTCATATCTGTTGCATAAATAACAAACGATTGCTTTAAGTCTGGGAGAAAAATGTTTCTTTGAAAATCGCAAGTCAATTTAGTGATATTTTGAATTATATCCTGTTTGAATGCTTGTCTCATATCAGGTAGTGCTTGCCAATTAATCTCTAGAAAATTACGAAAATCATCACACTCCTTGTTTATACGTGTTTGGTTAGGATTCATTCCTGAACAGGTATTGTTAGTTAGTCCAGCCATGTACTCTTCGTATGAAATTTCTCTGATACCTTTTTTTGTCATTGGTACATATATACCATCCATGATTTTAATGATATAAGCAGATGGAGTTCTTTTAATAAGTTCACCTACCATACCATTCTGAGGGTAGAAATTATGTTTCTCCCATTCTATTTTATTAGCATAAACGCCATCAATGAATTCCATTGTGGTAGAAAAACATTCTCCTTTGTCGATAATTTTTACGTACATACTTAATATAATTTTAAAGAGTTATACAAATAAGGTAATACTAATGGATTGTTATAAACCAATGATTGTATCGGATTTTGTTCAAAAAGTTGAATAGACTCAAATAAATCGTCTTTTCTTTCAAACTTGAATGCGCGACTTCGTTCTCTACTAGTAAATCGTAAATACAAATCCTTGGATTGGATGAATTGTTCGATGTCTTTATAATCTGTATGGCTATTTTCAAACTTTCTAAATTCATTCAAAATGGAATTGTTAGATTCTATGTCTAAATGAGCAGAAAGAAATGTTGTTAGTTTTTCCTCACTGAGGACAAACTTATCTATCAATAATACATACAACATCAAAATATCTTCAATACAATATTCACCAAAAATGTGGTTGTCTTTTATTCTGATATAATCCATTGTCTTTTGACAATAATTTCTAATCCATACTTGTGTCAACCCATCATAATCAAAATCGTATTTGTGTTTTTTGTAAAATTGATTAAACATAACGATTTCATTTGCTCTAAAGGTAGGCTTGAATTTCGAATTCAACTTATAGTTCTTTTCTATATAGAGTTGTAATTCATTGCCATATGGATACTCATTTTCTATGATAATATTATATTTTGTACATTTTAATTGAAGTCCATTGACAAAATGATTGTTTGGAAATAACTCAAGTAGTTTTGATTCTCTTAGCCCAAATAATCTATATATCACACCAACAAAAGTACATCTGTCATAGATATCATTTAAATTCAATATGACTTCAGTATCTTTGTTGGGATGAATAATTCCTTTAGATGTTATTTGTTCATAACAGAATCCTTTGGGTATTTTTATAGGGTGGAATTTGTATGTGCGAAAGAAATAGTCAATATAAACATCATCAATATAATTATTTATATGGTCTATAGTCCTTTGTGCAGCCACATTTCCACCATGAAAAATATCTGTATGAGCATTTATTTTATCGTCAAGCCCCAAAGATACCAATACATTCTCTATATTGGAAATATGTTGACTGCGGTCTGTAAAAATATTATCACCTTCATTTACAAATAAATAATTATGAAAATGAAGGTCTGCAATCAACTTATCTATAAGTTCTTCACTTCTAATCATATTCTTAAATTGTCTTTCTAATATGTCTTGGATAGAATTTCCTCAATCCGACTACAAAAGTATAAAAATCAGTGATGCGGCATCTCATTATCGCGGATTTTGTTATGATTTACAGATTTATACTTCTGTTTTGCTTTCTTGTCGGCACTCCCAGCGTTTCCATAAACTAGTCTTTCTTTCGTCTGAACCAACTGACATGCGAAACGCCATCTATGTTGAGGTTGAAATTACCCTCCTTGTCCTCTTTAAGTGAACATATCGTTTTGTCTGCCCTGAAATGTTGGTTAAACTCTCGCGAATACAGTTCGCCTTTAATGGAAACATCCTTGAATGTGCATAGTTTCCTAATGACGGCATCGCCAAAGTTCAGCGTATCCCGCAAGAACTTAATTGTCGGCATCAGCTTTTCCACATAAGGGAAGTAGCGTTTGACAAAATCCGTAAATTCCGACAGTTTGCGGTATTGTTGTTCGTAAGCATTCTTCATTTCCTGTATCTGCTTGGTATGTTGTTCTTCTCGTTGTATGGCTTCTTCTTCAAGTTCCTGTATGCGCTTTTGCAAATCTTCATTCTTGTGTTCAAACTCTTTCAACTTACCACCACCGAAAAGAGAACCAACCTTAGCTACGAATGCGGCTTTCGCTTCCGTCTTGACTGCTTCCAGTTTCTCCGATTTAATCTCCTTCCTTACCTCGTCAAGCTGTTGCTGCTCGGTCTGTAACTGCCGCATGTTGGCTTCAAGTTCACCCGTCTGCCGTTTCAAATCACGGTAGTATTGGGCTGTTGTCGTATGCCGTGCTTCCGAGCCACGCACACCACGTTGCAAGCCATATTTCTCCATTGCTTTTGTGTAACTGTCGTGGTAGGCAACGAGTTTCTCACGTGTCAGCACGTCATCGGCACATAGGCGCACGGTATTGGCTTTCTTGCGGTAGGAGCGTTTACCTTCCGTCTGCTTTTTCTTGGCTTTCCTGCGCTCTCCTGTTACTATCGGTACGACCGTGGCATAAATGTGCGGTGTGTGCTCATCCATGTGCAGGACTGCCGAAACTGTATTTTCTTTGCCGAAGGTGCGGTGTAGCCATTGAAGGTTGTCATCACACCATTCGTCAAGTCTGCCCTCGTCCTGTATTTTCATCATATCCTCGTGCGTACCCGAAAGCATGATTCTAATTGCCCGCACGTGTCGGGGGGAATCTTGCGTTTGATGCCTGCCGTACGGATACGGTGGCCTATCGCTTCGGTACGGTCGGACACTCCATCAGGAAACTCCACCAGTTCACGGTTGAGATGTGTACGTGTGGGGTTTGCGTTCTTGGGTATGGTCTTACGTTCTATGTGGTAGGATGCGCCCGTGTCGGCCGAGTCTTTCGCCTTGTTGATTTGAATGCTTATATATCCCATGCTTGTTTTTGTTTTTATGTTTGATAAATTGGTTTGTTGGTTTTCTGATTGTTGCAGTCAAGTTATATGGCAAACAATTATCTGTTTAACTTCTTCGAATTTATGCTAACTCTCAACTCCTCAAATCCAACTTTGTTTATCTGCTGCATTTTTGGCGGATATTCCAGAGATTTTTAGTAAGTTTGCATTCAAATCAATATGAGAGCAATCCTATTTAGATTAGTTGTATTTTGGTGTATGGGCGCGGCAAGTGCCATTGCCCAAAGTATTCCTGGTGCCAATCCTGTAATGACTGTTATTACGGATGAAGGTGAGCAGGAAGAGACTTCATATGAAGGTTCGGCTCCTGTAGAAATTCGCTTTGAAGCGCGTCCGGAGAATTTAGGCAGTTATACGGCTTATTATGAGTGGCGTTTCTATACACAAGGAAATGAATCGTCACCCTATATCATACGTTATGATGAAAATACGGCTTATACGTTTATGACTTCGGGGCAAACTTTTATTGATTTGTTGATTACTTTTGTAGACGGAAAGGATACCATTAATTATGAAATGGACGAACCGTTTGTTGTTAGTGTCAGTGAATCGAAACTTGAGATGCCCAATGCTTTTTCTCCCAATGGCGATGGCATCAATGATGTGTATAAGGCAAAAGACGGATGGCAGAGCATTGTATCGTTTAAGGCTGCAATTTTTACCCGTTGGGGGAAAAAACTGTATGAATGGAATGATCCTGACGGGGGATGGGATGGCAAGGTGAATGGTCATGTTGTGCCTGACGGGGCATATTATTGCGTTGTTCAGGCTAAAGGAGCTGATGGGAAAAATTATTCGATAAAAAAAACGGTGAGCGTTTTGACTACGTACGACGAACAAAGTACAGGAACTGAAGAGTAAGTGTTGTTAGCAAATGAGTGAAGAACAGACAACATGGATTGATATTTTAGGTGCACGTGTACATAATCTTAAGAATGTGGATGTGCGCATACCTCGGCATAGCCTGAGTGTAATTACCGGACTGAGCGGAAGTGGAAAAAGTTCGCTGGCTTTTGATACGTTGTATGCAGAAGGTCAGCGGCGTTACATTGAAACTTTTTCGGCGTATGCTCGTAATTTTCTGGAAAATTTAGAACGCCCGGATGTTGACAAAATATCTGGATTGAGCCCGGTAATCAGTATCGAACAGAAAACTACAAATAAAAATCCTCGTTCAACGGTAGGAACCGTAACGGAAATTTATGACTTTTTGCGTCTGCTTTTTGCACGAACAGCTGAGGCTTTTTCCTATCGGACGGGGGAGAAGATGGTAAAATATACCGAAGAGCAAATCCTTAACTTGATTCTTCGTGATTATGTGGGGCACAAGATATATTTGCTGGCTCCTCTTGTGCGCAACCGAAAGGGACATTACAAGGAATTGTTTGATACAATTCGACGTAAGGGCTTTTTGAACGTCCGGGTAGACGGCGAGATTATGGAAATCAGGACAGGCATGAAGCTTGACCGCTATAAAAATCACGATATTGAAGTAGTAATTGATAAATTGCTTGTACGCGAAAATGACGATGAGGAGCGTTTGAAGAGAAGTGTGTCAAAGACCTTTGAACAGGGTGATGGCCTGATGATGATTGTAGATGCTGCAACCGATACTGCTCGTTACTACAGCAAGCGCTTGATGTGTCCGACAACAGGAATTTCCTATAAAGACCCAGCACCGCATAATTTTTCATTCAATTCTTCTGCTGGTGCTTGTCCTAAATGTAAAGGATTGGGATATATCAGTATGATAGATCGGGAAAAGGTGATTCCTGATGATGCAAAGACGATTTACGAGGGAGCAATTATACCATTGGGGAAATATAAGAATATCATGATATTCTGGGCAATAGAGGCTGTGCTTGAAAAGTATGATTGTAATTTGAAAACTCCCGTTAAAGATATTCCCGAAGAGGCTTTTGACGAAATTTTCAATGGAAGTTCGGAGCGATTGCGTATTCCGGCTGCAATAATGCATGCTTCAGATGATTTTTATGTTGAATTTGACGGGCTTGTAAAATATATCATGCAAATGGCCGATCGTGAGATGAGCGCAGCCTCACAGCGTTGGGTTGATCAATTCTCGGTGATAAAAACATGCCCCTTATGTCATGGTGCGCGTCTTAATCAGGAAGCTTTGCATTTCAAACTTAATGGCAAAAATATATACGAATTGTCGTCAATGGATATTGGGCAATTGTATAGTTGGTTGGGTGAACTTCCTAAAACGCTGAATGAGCGACAGAAAAATGTGTCTTCTGAAATTTTGAAGGAATTACAGACGCGTTTGCGCTTTTTGTTGGATGTAGGGCTGGATTATCTGTCGCTGCATCGTTCTTCAATGAGTTTGTCCGGTGGCGAAAGCCAGCGTATCCGTTTGGCTACGCAAATTGGATCTCAATTGGTCAATGTGTTGTATATTTTAGATGAGCCAAGTATTGGATTGCATCAGCGCGACAATGTTCGTCTGATAAAGTCGTTACAAAAATTGCGCGATGCCGGTAATACAGTCGTGGTTGTAGAACATGACAAGGACATGATGCTGGCTGCCGATTATATTGTTGATATGGGACCTCGGGCAGGACGATTGGGGGGGGAGGTAGTTTTCCAGGGAACACCTCAGGAGATGCTGAAGCAGCAAACTCTGACCAGTCAGTATCTGAATGGGAAGCGTCGCATAGAAATTCCAGCAGTCAGACGAACGGGGAATGGAAAAAAAATAACTTTGGTTGGGGCCAGTGGAAATAATTTGCAGCATGTTACCGTAGATTTTCCAATCGGAACTTTGATTTGTGTTACTGGAGTGTCGGGAAGTGGAAAGTCTACATTAATTAATGATACGTTGTATCCGATACTTTCACAACACTTTTATCGTTCATTGACAGAACCTTTGCCCTATGAGTCAATAGAGAATATTTCTTGTGTCGACAAGGTCGTTAACGTTGACCAAAGCCCACTGGGGCGTACCCCACGCTCCAATCCCGCAACTTATACAGGCGTTTTTTCTGATATCAGAGCTTTGTTCGTGAATGCGCCGGAAGCAAAGGTAAGGGGGTATAAGCCAGGACGTTTTTCTTTTAACGTGAGTGGTGGCCGATGTGAAGCATGCAAGGGAAATGGTTATAAAACCATAGAAATGAATTTCCTGCCGGATGTTTATGTTCCGTGTGAAGTATGTGGAGGAAAGCGTTATAATCATGAAACCCTGGAGGTTCGTTATAAAGGAAAAAGTATTGCAGATGTATTGGACATGACAATCAATATGGCCGTAGACTTTTTTGAGAACGTACCCAATATCTTGCATAAAATAAAAGTTTTGCAGGAAGTGGGACTGGGATATATTAAATTGGGCCAGTCTTCTACAACATTATCCGGCGGTGAAAGTCAGAGAGTGAAATTGGCAACGGAATTGAGCAAGCGAGATACGGGAAAAACCGTGTATATATTGGATGAACCTACCACGGGGCTGCATTTTGAGGATATAAAGTCTTTGATGGGGGTGCTTAATCGCTTGGTAGAAAAGGGGAATACGGTAATTGTGATTGAGCATAATTTGGATGTAATAAAAATGGCGGATTACATTATCGATATGGGACCGGAAGGAGGTCGTAGAGGAGGTCAGGTGATGTTCGCTGGAACTCCGGAGGACTTAGTAAAAGCCGGAGTCGGTTATACATCTAAATTTCTGAAAGGGGAATTGATCTAAACAAGTGCTTTGAAAATGAGTTCAAAAAATATAAAAACAAACGTAGCCCGTTTCCTGCAGAAGAAAGGAGTAAAATTTGATCTTATTCCTTATGAAGTAGATAAAAATGATTTGGGAGCAGAACATGTGGCCGAGTCTTTGTCGGAAAATGTAGAGCAAGTTTTTAAAACCATAGTCCTGCATGGCGACAAGTCGGGGTATATTGTAGGCGTATTGCCGGGTAATCATGAAATTGATTTGAAAAAATTGGCTAAAGTAAGTGGAAATAAAAAGTGCGAGCCTTTGCCTTTGAAGGATTTGCTGCCAACAACCGGATATATAAGAGGTGGTTGCTCACCTATTGGAATGAAGAAAAAATTCCAGACTTATATTCATACTACAGTAAATTCGTTCCCATATGTTTTTGTCAGTGCGGGAGTACGCGGCGTGCAATTGAAGATTTCGCCAGTTGATTTGATAGAACAAACAGAGGCGGTAGTCGCAGATATTGTATATGAAGAGAAAAATGAATCAATAATTTAGTAATCAATTAAATCTAGTATTTATGTTTGAAGGACAACCTAAAGGACTTTATGCGTTGGCGCTTGCAAATACTGGCGAGCGCTTCGGTTATTACACCATGCTGGCAGTTTTTACCTTGTATCTGCAAGCTAATTTTGGTTTATCTGCAGCAGCTGCAGGAGAAATTTATTCGACATTTTTGGCCTTTGTATATTTCTTGCCTTTTGTAGGAGGTATTCTGGCTGACAAATTCGGATATGGAAAAATGGTAACGATTGGCATTATCATTATGTTTTTGGGATATTTGTTCCTGTCAATACCTTTAGGAAGCGGTAACCTGGGCATGCTCAGTATGTATGGCGCTTTATTATTGGTATGTTGCGGTACAGGATTGTTCAAGGGCAACTTGCAAGTTATGGTAGGAAACCTTTATGACAATCCTCAGTATGAGTCCAAGCGTGATTCCGCTTTTTCTATTTTCTATATGGCAATTAATATTGGTGCTTTATTTGCACCATCTGCAGCAGTAGGTATCAAGAATTGGGGCATCGAGAAATTTCATTTGGATGCGGGAAGTGCATATCATTTTGCATTTGGAGTTGCATGCCTTTCTTTGATTCTTTCGATTGCTATATATTATGTATTTCGTAGTACATTTAAGCATGTAGAAGGAAAAAATAAGGTTGAAAAAGTGGCAGAACAGCCTGTTGAGGAATTATCTAAACAGGAAACAAAATCTCGTATCGTGGCTCTTTGCTTGGTATTTGCTGTTGTAATATTTTTCTGGATGGCATTTCATCAAAATGGCCTTACATTGACATTCTTTGCTAATGAGTTTACTGCTAAGAGTTCAAGCGGTTTTGAAAGTATGTTTTTTGATGTCTGGAATCTGGTATTTTGTATAATTATAGTTTATGCATTGTTCGCTTTGTTTCAAAGCAAATCTGGTAGAGGTAAATTAATTTCTGGTATTCTTGTAATCGCATCAGTGGCAGGCTTAATTGCAAAGTATATGAGTTTGTCTGGTTCTACAAAGATTGACGCAGAAATTTTCCAGCAATTCAATCCTTGTTTTGTGGTGGCCTTGACTCCTGTATCAATAGCACTTTTTAGCTGGTTAGCAAAGAATGGAAAAGAGCCTTCTGCTCCACGTAAAATTGGTTTGGGCATGTTAGTGGCAGCTCTTGGTTATGTAATTATGACTGTTGGATCGTTGGATCTGTTGACTCCTAATCAACAGCTTGATGCAATGCAAAATGGTACAGCAACTTTCGTGTCTCCTAATTGGTTGATTTCAACTTATTTGGTGTTGACTTTTGGTGAATTATTGTTGTCACCAATGGGCATTTCATTCGTTTCAAAGGTAGCACCTCCTAAATATAAAGGAATGATGATGGGGGGATGGTTTGTTGCAACAGCCGTAGGTAATAAATTGACGAGCGTATGTTCTTCGTTGTGGGGAGATCTGCCGTTAACAGTAGTTTGGGGTATTTTGGTTGGATTGTGTGTGTTGTCGGCTGTATTTATCTTTTCAATAATTAAGAAGCTTGAAAAGGTGTGTTGATTGATATGCTCGTTGTTTTTTTGTAAGAATCATGAAAGTGTTCATTTTTTCTTATAGCTTGTTACAAAACGCTTTTTAGTATTGTTTTATTTAAAAAATAAATGAATATTAACATATCTATAAAGTTTTTGAGCAAACAATGTACTAATTTTGAAACTTCAAAAATAAAATAAAGGATGGAATGTAAAAATGTAAAACCTGCAACAGGTAAATTAGGCGTAATGGTAGTAGGTTTAGGAGCTGTTTCTACTACATTTATAACAGGTGTTTTGATGGCTCGTAAAGGTTTGGCAAAGCCTATTGGTGCAATGACGCAATATGACAAAATTCGCGTAGGCAAAGGCGATGCAAAAAAATATCTATATTATAAAGATATTGTACCTTTAGCAAGTTTGGATGACATGGAATTTGCTGCATGGGACGTATATCCACAAAATGCTTATCAGAGTGCCATGTATTCTGAAGTTTTAAAGGAAAAGGATATCGAGCCGGTTAGAGATGAGTTAAAAGCTATCGTTCCGTTAAAAGCTGCTTTTGATAAAAATTATGCTAAACGTCTTGATGGTGACAATGTTAAACATTGTGAGAACCGTTGGGATATGATGGAACAGGTTCGTGAAGATATTCGAAATTTCAAAGCCGAGAAGAATTGTGATCGTATTGTTGTAATTTGGGCTGCCTCAACTGAAATTTATGTGCCTGTAGATGAAGAAGTGCATGGCTCATTAAGTGCTTTAGAAGCTGCAATGAAAGCGGATGATAAAGAGCATATTGCACCTTCAATGTGTTACGCAATGGCCGCATTGTTGGAAGGTGCACCTTTTATCATGGGAGCTCCCAATACAACAGTTGATATTCCTGCCATGTGGGAATTGGCTGAAAAAACAAAAATGCCTATTGCCGGAAAGGATTTCAAGACCGGACAAACATTGGTTAAATCTGGTTTCGCTCCAATTATCGGCACACGTTGCTTAGGATTAAGCGGTTGGTTTTCGACTAATATTCTTGGAAATCGTGATGGCTTGGTTTTGGATGAACCCGCAAATTTCCATACAAAAGAAGTTAGTAAACTTTCTACGTTAGAGTCAATCTTGGTTGCAGAGAATCAGCCTGATTTGTATAAAGATTATTATCATAAAGTAAGAATCAATTATTACCCGCCTCGTAATGATAATAAAGAGGGTTGGGATAATATAGATATTTTTGGTTGGATGGGGTATCCGATGCAGATTAAAATTAATTTCTTGTGTCGTGACTCTATTTTGGCTGCTCCCTTAGTGCTTGATCTTGTTCTATTGAGCGACTTGGCGATGCGTGCAGGAAAGTATGGTATCCAGCGTTTTTTGAGTTTCTTCTTAAAGAGCCCGATGCACGATTATACACAGGGTGAAGTAGCAGTTAATAATTTGTTCCAGCAATATACTATGCTTAAAAATGCAATTCGCGAAATGGGCGGGTATGAAGCTGATGAAGAAATTGATTAATATCAGAAGTACTGTATAAAACCGAACTTACGTAAAACTAATACATGAAAAGCTTCATCTCCTTGCATTCTAGTTGTAAGGAATGAAGCTTTTTATATTCTTAAAATTAGCTATAACGACAAATGAATAATCGCTGCCTTTTATTCTTATTTTTTATAATTATTGAAGCTTTTAATCTGTGTGCTCAAAATATTACGGGCACAGTGACAGATGAGAAGACAGGAGCGGCTTTGCCTTTCGTAAATGTTTTTTATGATGGAGGTCATGGCGTTCAGACGGATTCTGCTGGACATTATTCTTTGCCTAAGAAGAATGGAAAACTGTATTTCTCTTTGATTGGGTATGTATCAAAGAGTTTTGTAATCAAGGAAGCTACACGTCTGGATGTTGCTTTGAGTGTAGATAATATAGAATTGGGGGTAGCCGTAGTCAAATCAAAAAAAACTAAATATTCACGGAAAAATAATCCCGCAGTTATTATGATGCAAAAAGTCATAGCTGCGAAAAAGAAGAGTGATCTTTCTGTGCATCCATATTATAGTTATAATAAATACCAGAAATTGACTTTTGCGCTAAATGAAATTTCGGATAAAGTTTTCGAAGAAGGGGGATTGAAAAAAGTTCCTTTTTTGAAGGAACATGTAGAAGTGTGTCCTGAAACAGGTAAGAAAATTCTTCCTATTTCTGTTGATGAAACTGTAACACAGTTAATATACAGAAAGAATCCGAAGTCTGAAAAACAAATTATATTGGGGCAACGATCCAATGGAATTAATGATTTGCTTTCTACAGGAGATATTTTGACCACATTGATAAAAGATTGCTTTACGGATGTGGATATTTATGATGACGAGGTAAGATTGTTGCAATACCCTTTTCATAGTCCGATTTCAACTAGAAGTGCAATTAGTTTTTATCGTTACTTTATTGAGGATACTGTTATGATAGGAAAGGATAAGTGCTTTGAACTATCCTTTACTCCAAATAATCCGCAGGATTTTGGCTTTTCTGGTACGCTTTACATAATGGCCGATTCTTCGTATCGTGTTCGAAAAATTGAAATGGGCATACCGCGTCATTCTGATGTCAATTATGTCGATAATATGATGATAACTCAAGAGTTTGCTCAGTTGCCTTCAGGTGAGCAAGTCTTGATAACAGATGAAATGTTGGTTCAATTGAAGATTGCGAAATTTATCCAGCGTTTTCAGGTTAAGCGTTTAACGGAATATAGTGATTATTCCTTGGAACCAATACCTGATAAAAAATTCAAGTTTAATGGCGTGGTGAAGAAAGAACCTTATGCCATGATGCAAGATAATGATTTCTGGAAAAATTATCGGGCGGAAGATTTGACCAAATCCGAAAGTTCTATGGATGCTTTGGTAAAGCGTTTAAGCAATATCAAGGGATTTAAAGCAATTCTGTTTGTAGGAAAAGCTTTTATTGAAAATTTTGTGGAAACCTCAGTGTCGCCTGAGCATCCTAGTAAAGTAGATATTGGCCCGATTAATACAATGATTACGCAGAATTTTGTGGATGGATTACGTTTGAGAGCATCTGCGCAAACAACTGCGAATTTGAATCCACATTGGTTCTTGAAGGGGTATGTAGCTTATGGATTTAAGGACGAACGATGGAAAGGAATGGGAGAAGTAACTTATTCCTTTAATAAAAAAGCTTATTTACCGAGAGAATTCCCGGTGAATAATTTGACTTTTACCTATTCAAACGACGTAATGTCTCCGAGTGATAAGTTTATGCCGACTGATAAGGATAATGTTTTTACATCATTCAAGTGGGATAAAGTAGATCATATGATGTATTATGAGAATTATCGGTTGTTTTACGATCGCGAATGGAATAATGGGTTACGCTTTACAACGTTTTTTAGAAGATCAAAAAATACACCGACGGCGAGTTTGTTTTATCAGCCTTTAAATGGAACAAATGTTCCTGATGCGAGTGGCCAGAATATTACGAATTTTGTGACTTCAGAATTTAATGTCGGGGTGAGATACCAGCCAGGAGCAACTTGGATTAATACAAAACAGCGTAGAATTGCGGCTAACAATGATGCCCCTATTTTCGCACTTAATCATACCGTGGGTATAAAGAATTTGTTTGGTGGACAATATAATTATAACTATACTGAGGCAGAAATATATAAACGCTTCTGGGTCGGTTCATGGGGTAAGATCGATAATGACATCAGAGCAGGTGTACAATGGAACAAAGTTCCATTTCCATTATTGATAATGCCAGCAGCAAACTTATCATATATAATGGAGGATAATACCTTTAATCTGATAAACAACATGGAGTTCTTAAATGACCGTTTTGTTTCATATATGGTATCATGGGACATAAATGGAAAAATTTTGAACAGAATCCCGCTGATAAAGAAACTGAAATGGCGTGAATATATTGGTTGTAATATTTTGTGGGGAATGCTTTCTGATAAAAACAACCCATATTGTAACCCGAATGATAAGAATTTGTTCTATTTTCCGGGACGTTTCAATTCTGATGGATCGTATACTGCAATATCCCATGTTATGGACAAAAAAGTACCGTATGTGGAGGCGATTGTAGGTATACATAATATTTTTAAGCTGTTGCATATTGAGTATGTAAGGAGGTTGACGTATATAGATCGTCCGGGAACGTCAAAATGGGGTATTCGTTTTATGTTTAGGGCAACGTTCTGATTTTAAATCGTATAGTATGGTACCAATAGATGAGGTTAAATGGGGGTTTATAGGTTGCGGTGAAGTTACCGAGAAGAAAAGCGGGCCGGCTTTTAATAAAATTGAAGGGTCAAAAGTCGTAGCCGTTATGAGTAGGAATAAGGAAAAGGCGAAGGACTATGCATTGCGCCATAATATAAAGTGTTGGTATAGTGATGCACAAAGTCTGGTAGATGATCCAGACGTAAATGCCGTGTATATAGCTACACCTCCTTCTACTCATGCAACATTTTCCATAATGGCCATGAAGGCCGGAAAGCCGGTTTATATAGAAAAGCCTATGGCGGCCAATTATGAAGATTGTTGTAGGATCAACCGAATAGCTGAGAAAACGGGTATTCCTTGTTTTGTGGCCTATTATAGACGGTATTTACCTTATTTCTTGAAAGTTGGAGAGTTAATAGCTTCCGGACGAATAGGTAAAGTAATTAATGTGCAGATTCGTTTTGCAGTGCCTCCTCGAGATTTAGATTATAATCGAGTTAATTTACCCTGGCGCGTTCAGCCTGATATTGCTGGCGGAGGATATTTTTATGATTTGGCTCCTCATCAGATTGATTTGTTGCAGATGTTTTTTGGACCAATTATAGAAGCCAAGGGCTTTAAGAGTAATATGGGAGGATTATACGAAACCGAAGATTCCGTGAGTGCATGTTTTAAATTTGATATGGGGTTACCCGGATCTGGCTCATGGTGCTTTGTCGCGCATGAATCTGCCAAAGAAGATAGAATAGAAATCATTGGAGAAAAAGGTCAGATCTGTTTTTCTGTTTTTACATATGAACCGATAGCTTTGCATACAGAAAGTGGGCGTAAAGAGATTGTTGTACAGAATCCGGAACATGTGCAAATGCCTTTAATTGAATTGGTCGTGAGACATTTACAAGGCAAAGCCATTTGTGAGTGTGATGGTGTTAGTGCAACGTCTGTAAATTGGGTTATGGATAGAATACTCGGAAAAATGTAGTGTAGAAAATGATTATGAAAAACACAAATGAAAATAATAGTATGTAGTATATTGTTTTTCATTTTTTTTAAACTGAATTCTCTGGCGTTGACAGAGCAAAGATATTCATTAAAAGGTATGGCATGTTATGACAGCATACCTCAGTTTGTGTGTCTGTCTGATAGCATTACAGAAACAAGAAAAAAAGGCGGACTGATACATTTCGTGGGGAAGGTCATAGACTTTTTAAGTGATTTTGATAGCACATACGTTGCGCCAAATTATTACTCGTTGGCAACAATGATTCAGGGCACATCAACGTTACAGAGTTATAGGATAACTGCCGAGGATGCGGGTGGAAAAAAGCAGTCCATCAGATTAAAATCACCAGCATCATTTAGGGCAGGACCTTATTTTGGTTGGGGACCTATCTTTTTAGGCTATACTTTTGATATAGCAAAAGTGGGGACAGATGAGAAGAAAACGGAATTAAATTTTAGTTTTTACACCCCGATTGCGGGTGTTGACTTTTTATATGTTAAAAATTTAGGTGACTTTAAAATTACCAAACTTTCTGGTTTCTCTCAAGCGGTTTCCTCAAAGTTTAAAAATTACAAGTTTTCAGGAATGAAAGCTACCACTAAGGCTGTGAATGTGTATTATATTTTTAATTATAAAAAGTTTTCGTATCCTGCAGCTTTCAGCCAGAGTACGGTTCAGTTGCGAAGTTGTGGATCCTGGAAATTAGGCTTTCAGTATTCTCAGCAGAATATAGCTTTTGATGATCAAATATTGCCCGATGAAATAAAGAATGATCTGGTTGAAAATTTGAAATTCCGTGAGTTGAACTATATTGATTATAGTATAAATTTGGGATATGCATATAATTGGGTCTTTGCTCGTAATTGGCTGTTATCGTTGTCGGTGTCACCTGCAATAGGATTGAAAAAGGCAAAAGGTGAGAAATTTTGGTCGGATAAGGAACCCATTAAGAATTATGTGCGTAATTTTAGCATAGATGTGGGCACGCGTTCTGCTTTGGTGTGGAATAATTCTCGTTTTTTTGCCGGACTATCTTCAGTTTCCCATATGTATGGCTTCAGAAAAAATAAATTGAATCTTACGAATTCGTACTATTATTTTTATGTGTATTTTGGATTTAATTTCCTGAAAAAGAAAAAGTTCAAGTAAAATATGAATGTAGAAGCACATCCTCTTGAGCCATTTCTTCCCATAAATGCAACGGTGTTGATGTTGGGGAGTTTTCCACCGCCACGCAAACGTTGGTGTATGGATTTTTATTACCCGAATTTTACAAATGATATGTGGCGAATCCTGTCACTTGTTTTTTATGGAGTAAAAGATCGTTTTGTATTAGATGGGGAGAAGTCGTTTAATTTACCTCTTATCCTAGATTTCTTAAATGAAAAGGGCATAGCCATTTTCGATTCGGCAACGGAAGTCGTAAGATTGCAGAATAATGCATCTGACAAATTTTTGCAAGTAGAGCGTGAAACTAATCTTACGGAGTTACTTCGGAAGATTCCTGCTTGTAGAGCTCTTGTCTCTACTGGACAGAAATCAGCAGAAATTGTGTCGGGGCAATTTAAAATTAATGTTCCGAAGGTCGGACAATGGATTTCTTTTGAATTTGAAAATAGAGAAATGCGTTTTTTTCGCATGCCGAGCAGTAGTAGGGCATACCCCCTATCTTTAGAAAAGAAAGCCCAATATTATAGGGGCGTATTTGATTATGTGTCCAAATTTCATAATTTAGACGTTAGGTAGAGCGTTTTTTTGATAAGAATTAGGAGTTCGTCTAACTAAAACCGACTTAGAAAAAATAAACAGGCAAGTTGTTTGAAATATGTCCGTACTTTTTTAACAGCCTCCTTGTTAAAGGTTGTCAAATTTTTCTATATTTAAAATGGAATTTATATATTTACAATTTGTAAAAAACCATATAACGATGAGATACAGACTTTTACTTTTGCTTAGTGCATTGTTCTTTTGTAGCAACTTTTCTAAGGCAGAAGGTTTTATATCTTTTAAAAAACCTTCTTTTGATTTTGGGGTGGTAGATGGATCAAAAATAGTATCTTGTGAATTTGTTTTTACAAATACAGGAGATACGCCTTTTTCTATAAATGAGGCTTTTGGATCGTGTGGTTGTACCAACCCGATTTTCCCTAAAAATCCTATTTTACCTGGTAAAAGCGGAGTCATTAAGGTGTCGTATAATCCTAAAGGGCAGCGTTTAGGTAAGTTCAGGAAAATGATAACGGTACGTTCTGATGCAAAAAATAAATTAATCAGACTGTATATTGAAGGCACAAATGTGAACAACAAACAAAAGTAGAGCATGGAAACCATGAAGAAAGATAGAAATCGCCATTTGGTAATAATGGCTGGTGGCGTTGGTAGTAGATTTTGGCCCGCAAGCAGTCCGGAATACCCTAAACAGTTTCTTGATGTGTTAGGATGTGGAAAAACATTATTGCAGCTTACATATCAGCGATTTGTTAATGTTGTTCCTCTTGAAAATATATGGGTTGTTACATCTGAACGGTATAAGAATATTGTTATAGAACAGCTTCCGGAGATGCAGCCGGATCATGTTGTAGCCGAGCCTTGTGCAAGAGGTACTGCGCCATGTATAGCTTATATAAGTTGGAAAATTAAGAAAATAAATCCGAAGGCAAATCTGGTAATTACGCCTAGTGACCACATTGTTACCGATGTCCTGGCTTTTGAGGGAGTTGTAAATAATGCAATGGAATTTTCAGCAGAGACGGATTCCGTGGTTACGTTGGGTATAAAACCAACTCGTCCCGAAACGGGCTATGGTTATATCGAGGCAGATTTAAGTTCGTCTTCTTCACGCTTGAAAAATATTTTCAGAGTAGATTCTTTTAAGGAAAAGCCGAATAAGGTTTTGGCTGAAAAATATATCTCTCAGAAAAATTATTTTTGGAATTCAGGTATTTTCATATGGAGTGTAAGTACAATTGTCAATGCATTCAGGGTGTATAGTCCTAGAATTTCGGAGATTTTTGAGGGCTTATTACCTTTTTATAATACGCCTGAAGAGAAACAGTATATAGAAGAATATTTTCCAAAATGTCCTAATGTGTCAGTGGATACGGAAATTATGGAAAAGGCTGAAGAGATTTTTGTTTGTCCGTCAGATTTTGGCTGGAGCGATTTAGGTACATGGAGTTCGTTGGCGTTGCAAATGAAACCTGATCAGTATGGAAATGCTTGTGTCGGTCAACAGATAGGCTTGTTTGAGTCACATAATTGTATGGTTCATACTCCGAATATGAAGAAGGTCTTGATTCTGGGATTGGACGGATATGTAGTTGCAGAGAATAATGGAGAACTTTTGATTTGTAAATTATCGGAAGAGCAGAGAATCAAGACTTTCTTGGCAACGATGGATGAATCAGAGAAGTAGGAGCGTGTAGTGAAAGATTCGTTATTCGGAGAGTCGCTGGTTGCCTGGTATTATGAAAACGGAAGGCGGTTGCCATGGAGGGAAACATCAGATCCTTATAAAATATGGATTTCAGAAGTAATTCTCCAACAGACGCGCGTGTCGCAGGGACTTGGGTTTTATAATCGGTTTGTTGAGCGGTTTCCTGATGTTGAAACTCTTGCAAAAGCTTCAGAGGACGAAGTCCTTCGTTATTGGGAAGGATTGGGTTATTATAGCCGTGCTCGTAATATGTTGAAAGCGGCGCGAAAAATAGTGGAAATGTCAGAATTTCCACGTGATTATGAGACATTGTTGACTTTGGATGGGATTGGTGAATATACAGCGTCGGCAGTAGCTTCCATTTCTTCCAACCAGTCTGTAGCTGTGTTAGATGGTAACGTTTATAGGGTTTTGTCGAGGTTTTGTTGCGACAGGACTCCAATTGATACAACAGAAGGAAAAAAACGTTTTCGCAAATTAGCTAATCATTTTCTGCTCGAGGGGCAGGCTTCGGTTTACAATCAGGCCATTATGGATTTTGGGGCGTTGATATGTACTCCGCGTGCACCGTTGTGTAACAATTGTCCTGTAGCTTTAAATTGTTTGGCTTTGAAGGACGGTATGGTGGCTGAACTTCCTCTTAAGTCACGAAAACAGCGGCAAACTTCACGTTATATGACATTTGTTGAAGTATATAGCAGGAATAAAGGATGGTTGCTTCATAAACGAGTTGCAAAAGATATTTGGCGCGGATTGTACGAGCCAATTCTGATGGAGTCGAATGAACGTTTGACTTTTGATGAGGTAGCGAATTCTGAAAGTTTAAGTTTATTTCAAGTCGGTAGTTTGTCAAGCTTGCGATGTGTGTCAAAACGTGTAAAGCACGTGTTGACGCACAGAATTATTTGGGCAGATTATTATATATTGGAATCGGATTCGGATTATTGTCCGGAAGATTTTTTTTATACAAAAAGCATAGATTCGTATGCCGTTCCGGTATTACTAAAACAGTTACGTGCTTTTTTGAAATAGCTTGGATGAATTATTTATTTGCATAATAGAGAAGTTTGATATTATATTATAATGGCAAGAAAGAAAAAGGCTTTACCTGTTTTGGAAAATGTCGAGATAACAGGTGTTGCAGCAGAAGGAAAAGCTTTTGCGCGTGTGAATGAGATGGTCGTCTTTGTACCTTTTGTGGTTCCCGGCGATGTAGTAGATTTGCAAATAGTGCGCAAAAAACATAGTTATGCCGAGGCTACCGTAATAAAGTTTCATTCTTATTCAGCCGTACGTTCTGTTCCTTTTTGCAGTCACTTTGGCGTATGTGGGGGATGTAAATGGCAGTGTTTGCCGTATAGTGAGCAATTAAGATATAAGCAAAAGCAGGTTGAAGATGCTTTGGTAAGAATAGGAAAATTGGAGTTTCCGGCAATCAATCCAATTTTAGGCAGCAAATTAACGCAGTGCTACCGGAATAAATTGGAATTTGGTTTTTCAAATAAAAAATGGTTGACAAAGGAACAAATTGCTTCAGAGGTAGAAATTGAAAATATGAATGCCGTCGGCTTTCATATTGCAGGAGCATTTGATAAGATATTGGATATAGACAAATGTTTTTTAATGGATGACATTTGTAATAGGTTGCGTAACGACATACGTCAATACGCGTTTGTTCATGGGCTTTCTTTTCATGACATACGAAATCGTAGAGGCTTGTTACGTAATATGATGTTGCGCACTTCTGATACAAAAGAGTTGATGTTGGTAATGCAGTTTTGCTGGCTTACTGATGATGAGCGTAAACAGGCTTTGGATTTATTGGCACATTTGCAACATACATTTCCTGAGATTACATCTTTGCTGTATGTGAATAATACAAAATGTAATGATACAATTGGAGATTTAGAGGTCTTGACTTATAGTGGGACGGATTTTATTTATGAGATTATGGAAAATCTTAAATTTAAGGTCGGTCCTAAAAGTTTTTATCAGACCAACACGCATCAGGCGTATGAGTTGTATAAGGTAGCACGTAACTTTGCAGCATTAACAGGTAAAGAATTAGTTTATGATTTATATACAGGTACTGGAACAATAGCTAACTTTGTTGCGCATATGGCACGCCAGGTTATAGGTATAGAGTATGTACCGGAGGCGATTGAGGATGCTGTGGAAAATTCCAAGATAAATCATATTGATAATACAATTTTTTATGCAGGTGACATGAAAGATCTTTTAAATAGTGATTTCATTGACGCGCATGGGCATCCAGACGTAATTATTACGGATCCTCCGCGTGCAGGAATGCATAAGGATGTGATTGATGCTATTTTATTTGCAGCTCCTAAACGCATTGTGTATGTAAGTTGTAATCCTGCTACTCAAGCACGGGATTTTCAATTACTCGATGAGAAATACAAGGTGAAAGCCATTCAACCGGTAGATATGTTCCCTCACACCCACCA
>ERZ779937.184-NODE-184-length-31246-cov-1.944311_pt1 | contig 31246 bp, 25 predicted proteins | sample MGYA00511185_ERZ779937 | MGnify/ENA primary metagenome ERZ779937 (study PRJEB29588, sample SAMEA2147216) | human gut metagenome | biome: human gut; feature: human-associated habitat; material: faeces | place: Denmark | collected 2008/2010 ... | reverse complement strand
GGTTAATTCATCAGAAGCGTGCACAATAGCAGTATCTGTAGCTTCGTTGTAATATCCACAATCCACAATATCATAATTACCCGAGATTGCCTTAGTATACATTTTCTCAAACATATCAGGAGTTGCAATATCATCACTATCCATAAAGCCGATATAATCTCCAGAAGCATATGATAAACCGATATTTCTTGCACCTCCAGCTCCGTGGTTCTCATCAAGATTTATTAGAAGAACCTTGTCAGAAAATTGTGATTCGCAATCAGAAAGTATATTAAATGAGCCGTCAGTGGAGCAGTCATTAACAAGAATCAGTTCCATATCGGAAAGGGTCTGGTTGACAAGACTGCTTAAGCTGTCAACAAGAGTTGGTTCAGAATTGTAAACGGGCATAATAACCGATACTTTTGGCATATTAATCTTTATCCTCCTTGATATATGTGATAATATTATTATAACATAGATTGGCGTATAAAAGGAGTGTATGTATGAGTATAGTCAGGATTTATTGTATGGCACATAAAAAATATGAGAAATTAAATAATGATATATACATTCCACTTCAGGTAGGAGCTGCACTTCATAATTCCTTGGGATATCATAGTGATAATACAGGTGATAATATTTCGGAAAGAAATCCTTATTACAGTGAGCTTACAGGGTTGTATTGGTTATATAAGAATGATTCGGATTGTGATATAACAGGGCTATGTCACTATAGAAGATATTTCATTAATGAGCGCAATGAGGTGCTTTTAAAGGAAGATATAGAACATATATTAAATGAGTATGATATTATTGTGTCAGAGCCTCTGGAGCTTGAGAGTCAATCATTATATGAAAGTTATGCTGTTAAGCACAATAAAAAAGATATGGATTTAACAAGAGAGGCAGTTTCAAAGCTGTATCCAGATTATCTTGATACATTTGATGAGGTAATGAATGGCAGTAAAATGTATTTTGCCAATATGTTGATTGCTTCAAAAGAGAAAGTTAATGCTTATTCTAAGTGGCTTTTTGATATATTATTTGATGTTGAGAAGCAGCTTGATATGACAGGATACGACGAATATAATCAAAGAGTATATGGATTTATAGCAGAGCGGCTTTTAAGAGTATGGATTGTTTATAATAATTATAAACCATATGAATGCATTGTTGGTCTTACGGAAAGTAAGGCAGAAACTAAAAATGCAATTGAATACGCAGCGCAATTATTAAAAAATGGTAATTATAATCAGGCGTTGCAATATCTGGATGAAGTTAAAGAGAAAAGACCAGATGCGTTCTATCTGGATTCAGATATAGATAGAAGTCTTGGATATATCTATACATTTGCTAAGATAATGCAGACAGAGGAACAGGCAGGGATTAATAATCTTTGTGGATTGTCGCTTGATTATAAGGGACTGATTAATGTTGGTAATGAACTTGCTGATATAATTGCAGGTGCGCCGGAGAAGCTTTATGGTTATATTCAGACAAAAAATTTGTCAATATATTATATGCTTGTTATGCTGCCTAAATTGTATGAGAATAAAGAAGACTTAATTAATATTTATAACTATCTTGCTAATGAATATCTTAATCGTAATGATTTGAATACGGCAAAGATATATGTTAATCAGGCACTGGAGCTTGAATAAGATTATTGGAAGCAGTTTATAGGTGGTAATATGGAAAGATATGTATGACGAATAAAGATATATATGATAAATAAAGATATATATGTTAAAGATAAATAGAAGATAATTGTGATTGCATATAGTAGAAAAGAGGGAATATGAAAAAGATAAGTGTTATTATTCCGTGTTATAATTCTGTTAAGTGGCTGCCTAAGTGCTTTATGTCGCTTGTTGAGCAGAGTATAGGTATAGATAACCTTGAGTTGATATTTGTTAATGATGCTTCTACGGATGATGGGCAGACGTGGGATATGCTTAAAGAGATGGAAAAAGCATATCCAGAGTCGATTATTATAATAGACCTTCCATATAACAGAAGACAGGGTGGGGCAAGGAATGAAGGACTTAAGTATGCTTCGGGTGAGTATATTGCATTTGTGGATTCTGATGACTGGATTGAAGAAGGCTTATACGAAAAAGCATATTTGAAAGCAAAAGAGAAAGATGCGGATATAGTACAGTTTAATTATAACTATTATTTTGATAATGTAGGAATAGTCTGTAATAAGAATGAGATGAAAGATGAATATATTGAAATAAAGTGTGCAGATGACCGGAAAAATATGCTGATTATGGAGAAATTCACATATGGCTGTTGGAATAAGCTGTATAAAAGGTCGATGGTTATTAATGCCAACACAGCATTTGCAGAAAATGTTATATATGAAGAGCCATTATTTGTCTATCCATTACTATTTTATGCTAATAAATTAGTGAAAATGTCCGATAAATTATATATATATAGACAGAACAACTACGGAACCATGCGTAATGATATGAAAGCGGTGGAAACATTATTTCAACATACACAGGTTCAGTTAATGGTCTGGGAGTTTATGAAGAATACTTCATATTTTAAAGAGTATTATGAGGAGATTAAGTTATATTTTCTTCATACATATTTATATGAAATTCTTGATTTTGCAAAGCAAAGAGAGATAACAATAGATTATGAACAGTATGTTCCACTTACAAGCAGGGCATTGAGCGAGGTGAAAGATATAACAGAATCACCTTATAGTTCGATTCTTGTAAAGCAGATGCCATTATATAAGGCAATCGCAGAAGGACTTACGAGACAGCAGTATATTGGATATATTGATAAGATTTAAGAGGTAGCAAGGATGCTGGAATTGGATGATAATTATTTCAAGGAAGAAGAAAGATGTGGGTTTAAGATTCCATCTATGATGAAGCGCGTATGGGCGGTTGAGATGGATGTACTCACACATATAGATCGAATATGTATGGAATATGGACTTACATATTATGCAGCTTTTGGGACAATGTTAGGGGCGGTACGCCATAATGGTTTTGTTCCGTGGGATGATGATATTGACATCTATATGATAAGACCTGATTATCAGATATTGATGAAGGTTTTATCAGATGAGCTTCCCGAAGGTTATTATAATAGCAGTTCATATTCTGATTCTACGCATATGCAGCCTTTGACATCAGTTATGAATACCAAATACATAATTACTGATGTGTCTGAAAGAAAAAAATTCTACGGATGCCCATATATATGTGGCATTGATATTTTTCCATTAGACTATATTCCAAGTAATGAAGAAGAATTGAACACATTTAGAAATATATATACAGTTGTATATTCTACTGCAAGAGAATTTAATCAATATACAATAGAAGAACGAGAACGATATCTGAATCTCATTGAAGAAATGTGTAATACAAATATAGATAGGAATGAGAATATACAGAATCAGCTCTGGCTATTATTGGATAAAGTGGCAGGAATATTTAATAAAGATGAATGTGAGTATCTTACATATCTACCAACGAATATATGTTATAATCCAGAGCTTAAATATAAAAAGGAATGGTTTACCGGCGTGAAGCGTTTTCCTTTTGAATACATATCAGTGCCTGTAGCCAATGGATATGATGAGCTTCTTAAAATAACATATGGCGATTATATGCAATATGACAGACAACGTGGACGAGCACATAATTATCCATTTTATAAGAAACAGGAAGATTTTCTGATAAAGAATAATCTGATGTAGATATTAAGAATATGTGTTGTTTTGGATAAATCTCTGATTATAAAGAATGATTAGAGTATGACAATCATGGAGGATAAAATGAAAAAGGTAATTACATATGGAACTTATGATTTATTTCATGAGGGACATTACAAATTGCTGAAAAGAGCAAAGGAATTGGGCGATTATCTTATAGTCGGAGTAACAACAGAGCATTTTGATGAGGCGAGAGGAAAGCTTAATGTTGTTGACCCAATTATGAAACGTATAGAGAATGTTAAGAATACTGGTCTTGCTGATATGATTATAGTTGAGGATCATGAAGGACAGAAGATAGAAGATATACAGAAATATAATGTAGATATATTCACCGTAGGTTCTGACTGGATTGGAACATTTGATTATCTTAATGCTTTCTGTAAAGTGGTATATCTGGAGAGAACACCTAATATATCGTCAACAATGCTTAGGAGCAGTTCTTTTAATATAACAAAAGTAGGACTTGTTGGAACTGGCCGTATAGCTGAAAGATTCGTTGCAGAAGCAAGATATGCCAGTGGATTGATTGTTACAAGTGCCTATAATCCTGATATTGAAAGTGTTAATGATTTCAAGAAAAATTGTTCTGAATATGAGATAGATATGTATACAGACAATTATGATGAATTTCTTGAAAAAATAGATGCAATATATATAGCATCTACACACGAAACGCATTATGAGTATGCCAAGAAGGCATTAAAGAAAGGCAAGCATGTTCTTTGTGAGAAGCCATTGGCATTTACAAGGGTTGAAAGTATAGAATTATATGATCTGGCAAAAGAACAGGGTGTCGTTTTAATGGAGGCAATTAAAGCAGCATATTGTCCAGGATTTCAGCAATTACTTAATGTTGTACAGAGTGGCAAGATAGGTGAGATTAAAGATGTGGAAGCCTGCTTTTCAAGAATAGCAAGAGTTGAGTCGAGAGAGCGAAAAGATCCTAAGTATGGTGGAGCATTCCTTGAGTATGGTGGTAATGCGTTAATGCCAATCATTAAGATATTGGGTCGAGATTATGAATCAGTTACATTTGATAGTCTTAATAACGAACTGGGTACAGATGATTACACAAAGGTACAGATTAGGTATAAAAATGCAATGGCAACAGCAAAGGTCGGTATGGCTGTAAAATCAGAGGGACAATTGATAGTCGCAGGAACTAAGGGCTATGTCATTGCACAATCACCTTGGTGGCTCACTGAAAAGTTTGATGTAAGGTATGAGGATGAGTCAGTGATAGAACATTATGAACCTAAGTTCATAGGAGATGGACTTCGTTATGAAATAAGTGAGTTCGTAGCCAAAATTCATCATATGGGAGAGAATGCGTATAAACTTACAGCAGGAGAATCAATTGCGATAACTGGTATTGTTGAAGAATTTGTTAGAAGAAAAAATGTTATAAAATAATGAAATGAGGAGAGTGATAAATTATGTATTATGTTAATCCCAATTTGGTAAATTTGCATAGAATTGTTTATCAGAATAATAGAAAAGATTATTTAAGGCTTGATTTGAATGAAAATCCTGGTGGATTACCACAGGATTTTATTGATGAGGTTCTTGAAGGTATTACTCCGCAATATGTATCTCAGTATCCTGAAACATATGAATTTGAAAGTTGTCTTTCTGAGTTTTTAGGGGTGAAAAATGAAAATATATGCCTTGTAAATGGCTCATCTGAAGGAATTCGTTTTATTATAGAAGCATTTTCATCACCAGGTGGGAAAATTGTTGGTGTTGTACCTTCCTATGCGATGTATCAGGTCTATGCGAATATGTATGGAAGAGAATTTGTAAATATACTATATGAAGATGACCTGACACTTCCAGTTGAAAAAATAATTGAAAAATTAAGTGAAGATGTAGAGTTATTGATTTTATTGAATCCCAATAATCCAATAGGAAATGTATATACAAATCAGGAATTTGAGATGATTTTGGAAGCTGCAAAAAAGTACGAAATTAGTATTTTGATTGATGAGGCATATATGTATTTCTATGATAATACATTTATTGATTATGCTCTTAATAATCCACACATTTTAGTTACAAGGACATTTTCAAAATTATTTTCTCTTGGCAGTTTAAGACTTGGATATGTTGTAGGGCAGCCACAAGATGTAAAAATGATTTCTAATTTGTGCACCCCTCATAATACTAATGCCTTTGCTATGAGATTTGCAAAAGCAATATTAGAAAAAGATGGAATGTTAGATATGCTTATAAAGAATCAATTGGAAGGTAAAGAATATATAATTAATGCTCTCAAAAAAAATGGATTTGTTGTAAATGCAAAAGAGGGGAATTTTATATTTGTTAAACCAAGGAAAGTAGACGCTGATATTATTGTAGAGCGAATGAAACAAGAAAAGAAGATACTTATTAAATCATATTCAGAGATAGGAACTTTGGGTAAATGTCTTCGTGTCACAACGGGGGAAAAAATATATATGGAGAAATTTCTGGAGGCATTATTAGACATTGATAAATAAAGAATTTTGTTTTGAAGAAGAAATAAGAGATGGGTATTTGGTTACTGAAAGAGTAAAAAAAATATGGTATACAGAAATTAATTTATTAATCGCTTTTGACAGAATGTGTAAGGAACATAATCTAAAATATAGTGTTTGTTATGGTACACTCCTTGGAGCTATAAGACATAAAGGTTTTATACCATGGGATGATGATATAGATGTGTTTATGATGAGAGACGATTATAATAAGATGCTAAAAATAGCACCAAATTATTTTAAAGAACCATATTTTTTCCAAAGTGCGTATACAGATGTTATGGTATGGGGATTTTCTAAGTTGAGAGATTCTAGAACAACAGCTATAGAATTTGATGATATGAAAGAACAATTTAATCAAGGTATATTTATTGATATATTTCCACTCGATAGTACAGATGATGGAAGTGCAAAAATGAAAACCGTAACAAATATAAAAAAAGATATATGGGATTGTATATTTAACAGAGAAGCAATATTAAATAATATTGATAATCCTGATATATGGAAAATATTTACATTAGATAAAGATATGATACTGGAACTTGTAAATATGAGCTACAAAGATGCTTTAAGAGTTTTTGAGGAATTCTGTGAAACGCATTTGTATGATACTGATAAATTAAGGTGTTGGTCATCAGAAGTTATGGGACGCTTAAGAAAGCATTATGAACGAAAGTGGTTTGATAAAATAGAATATGCTCAATTTGAAAATATTTTAGTTCCTGTTCCAGCAGATTATGAAGAAGTATTAACTATGGAATATATAGAATGGAAGATACCTGTAAAAAGTGAAACTTTACATAGCGGAATTATTATTGATCCAGATATTTCATATAAGGAATGGTTAAAAAGTCATACAAAGTATAAAAAGAATGTAATGGAGTAATTATAAAATGGTGAAATATACAGATGAAACATTAAAACAATTACATAGCACAATCTTAGAAATGCTAATTGAGTTTGATCGAATTTGTAGAAAATATAATATACCATATATTATTGAAAGTGGAACACTGTTGGGAGCTGTTAGAAATAAAGGATTTATTGAGTGGGACGATGATGCAGATATAAAAATGTTGAGAAAAGATTATAATAAGTTCTGTGAAGTCTGTGAAAAGGATTTAGATAAAAATAGGTTTTTCTTACAAAATTATAATACTGATAAAAATTATAGGTGGGGTTATGCAAAATTATTAAGAAATAACACAGTCTTTAATCGTGAAAAACAAGAAATGCTTGAAATGAAAAGAGGATTATTCATTGATATATTTCCATGTGATAATGTACCAGATAAGTTCATTGCAAAAAAAATATTTTCATTGAAATGTTTTTGGGTTAGGAAAAATTCGTATGCACCTGTTGGAGCAAAATATGAATCTAATAAAATATACAGACTTTTTTACAAAATACTTTCGCATAATTCGTTAGCCTATATAAGAAAGTTGTATGATGCATTAGCTTGTCAATGTTTAGATGAAAATACCAAAAGAGTTAGAATTGTAGCATGGAGTAGTAAAAGAGAAAATGAAGGTTTTCCCAGAAAATGGATGGAAGATAGAATAGAGTATGAATTTGAAGGACATTATTTTTGGGGTCCCCAAGATAGTGATGGCTTTTTGAAATTTATATATGGAAATTATATGAAACTGCCACCAATAGATCAAAGAATTCCTCATAGTCCAGCCACATATGTAAGATTATTAGATGGAACGGAGATAAAACAATAAGGAGAATAGTATGAATGTAACTATATTAGGTGCGGGGAATATAGGATTAGGATTTGTACAAAGATTATATTATGAAGATAGTATTGCTATTACCGTATTTTCAAGTAAAAATATTTTTGAAAATGGAAATTTGATTATTAAAGATATAGAAAATGACAGGGTGGCAGAAATTAATAATATAACGGTAACAAATGATGCAAGAAAGTCATTGGAAGATGCAGACTTAATATTATGTACATATCCAGCATTTCTTAGAAAGGAATTTCTTAGAAAATATCAGAATTACATAAAATCTGGAGCAATGTTGGGTTTTATTCCAGGTTATGGAGGAATAGAGCTTTATTGTAAAAATTTAATTAAACGAGGCGTAATAATATTTGGAATGCAAAGAGTTCCATTTGTAGCAAGAACATATTTAAAAGAAAATGGTCAGTATGAATCTAATATTTTATCATTAAAAAAAGAATTGTTTATAGCTGCAATACCATATCTTTATTCAAAAAAAGTAGCATCATTAATGGAAGAGTTATTGCATATCAAAACAAGAATTGTAAAAGAGTATTTATCAATTACATTAACACCATCAAATCCAGTATTGCATATTACGGGATTGTACAACGTGTTCAAAAATTATAAAGATGGAATGTATTATAAAAATGAATTGAAATTTTACGAAGAATGGAATGACGAAGCATCAGAAGTATTATTTAGATATGATAAAGAAGTACAAGAAATATGCAATGCTTTAAATCCAATTGATCTGACAGAGGTTGTTTCATTGCCATTGTATTATGAATCTGAAAAGCCGAGTGATTTAACAAAAAAATTAAAAAGTATTCAAGCATTTAAGGCAGTAAAAGTACCATTAAAAAAATTAGATGGGAATAAATATGTTCCTGATTTTAATTCTAGAATGTTTATTGAAGATTACCCATATGGTATATGTATATTTAAAGATATTGCACTGATGGAAAATGTTAATACTCCAGTCATAGATATGTTATTAAAATTTTACGAAAATTTAACGGGAAAACAATATTTTAAAAATGATAATTCGTATGGAAAAGATATTAATGAAACAGGTGTATTTAGTATTACGGGAATAAAGAATACAGATGATTTGCTCAACTTTTATAAATAAACAATGTTATTAATTGGATGATAAGGAGAAATTATGATTTATGATAATTGTATAAAATATATAGATAAAGAATTAAAGAGAAACTTGATTGATAAGGAATGGAAACAAAAAAATTTTTTAATATATGGATTGGATTCTTTAGGTAAAACAGTTTATATGCTTTTGAAAGAATATAAAGTATCTAAATTAGAATACTATGATAGTAGTATATATAATAAAGAATGGGCGCAAAATGAATGTGTAAAAAATGTAAATAATGCTATAGAAGAAACACTAAGAGATAATGGATTTATTATTGTATGTAATAAAACTGACAAAATAAAAATTACTGAATTGATAAAAGAAATAAATCCTATTTATAATAAAAATATAGTGGATTTGAGTGGAATAAGGATGAATAAAATGCCAAATCCAATACTTCCTACACAATATGAGAAATATGCCGATTTAAAGGAGTGTCATAATGTCCTAATGGATATATTGAATGCATTTTGTGATTTTTGTGATAAACATAATTTAAGATATTTTTTAGATTATGGAACTCTTTTAGGAGCAGTTCGACATAAAGGGTTTATACCATGGGATGATGATTTGGATGTATGTATGCCAGTACCTGATTATTTAGTCTTTAAAGATTTGTTTCCTAGAGATGGTGATTTCTTTTTGGATAGTGTTTTTAATGATGAAGTAAGAGATTTATCACCTAGTAATTTATTAAAAATAAAATCAAAAAAAATAATAATCGAATTTAATCATTTTCCACTTAGAACAATGGCTGGTTTAGGATTAGATGTGTTTCCGTTGTGCGGATATCCATCAGATAAAAACGAGCAAGAAAAATATTTATCAGACTATATGAAATGGTCTAATATATGGAAAGAAAAAGTAGTTATTCCATATGGAACAAAATATTATTCAAGAGAAAAGCATATTGAAATATTTCAAGAAATGCAAAAAATTATAACACGGTATGATTATGAAACAGCAGAATTTATTGCGCCAGCATATTTTGAAAGAGATACATTTTTAAGCTGTGGAGATAATAGAATTATGCCCAAAGAATGGTATGAGTCAGCTATAAAAATGAAATTTGAAAACAGGGAGCTTAACGTACCTAAAGGTTATGATTCAGTTTTATCTAAATGGTATGGGGATTATATGATACTTCCATCAGAAGAAAGTAGAAATAAACAGTTAGCTACAAAGAGGTATATGATAACAAATTTTGAAATGTATAAATAAATTTATTATTAAATTGGACAAGAAAAAAATTGGACAAGAAAAGAGGAAAAATATGAAAAAAATAGCAATTTATGGTACAGGTAGAGTAGCAGAGTATTTTATGAATAACTATGATTTTAAAGGTGAAAAGTTGTCGTTGTTCATAGAGACTAAAAAAAGTCGAGAAGAATTCTTGGGTTATCCTGTTATTGATTTAAAAGATGCTACGGATGATATTGATATAATTTATTTTGCAAATACATATGCAGATACAGTATTTGCAGCATTAGAGCAGGGAATAAATCCAGAAAAAATGGTTGTCGTTAATAAGTTATTATGGGAAACTTTTATAGCAAGAAATGGTGAAAAAAATGTGAAATATATTTCTGAGTTTGCTGAAAAATATGAAAAATCCAGAAATAAAGATGGTCGTGCTAGAAAAGTACTTATGACAACGATGAATAATCCAATTGATATGTTTAATTGTGATTGTGTAGAAGAATTATTAGGTATGAAGATAATACGTTCAGATGATTACTGTCGATTTGGTACAATGAGATTATTATTTGATGAAATAATATCAAATAATGTTCAGGGAAGTTTAGCTGAATTGGGAGTATATCAAGGTGAGCTTGCAAAATATATAAATAAAACATTTCCAGATAGGGACTTACACCTTTTTGATACTTTTGAAGGATTTTGTGAATCAGATGTTGAAATAGAAAAAAGTAAAAAGTTCACATCTGATGAATGGTTTGAAGATTGGAATAATTTTAAGAATACAAGTCTTGAACTTGTTATGAATAAAATGACATATCCTGAGAAATGTGTTGTGCATAAAGGATTTTTCCCAGATACTATTCCATCAGAAGAAATAAATTATGCTTTTGTATCTTTGGATTGCGATTTATATGAACCGATTTTGGAGGGGCTGAGATATTTTTATCCAAGGTTAAATAATGGTGGATATATTTTTATTCATGATTATAATCAGACTAATTATTTAAGAGGGGTAAAGCAGGCTGTACACGACTATGAAAATGAAATAAAACAGAAGCTTTGTAAAGTCCCAATTACAGATGTGTGTGGAACATTAGTTGTTTGTAAATGATAAATACTTGAATAAAATGTATTTAATTAATCATACATTACGGAGGTAAAAGATGCTGAATTTTACAGTTGGACCGGTTCAGACATGGCCTGAGATATTAGAAATTGGAGGAAAGCAAGTTCCTTATTTTCGCAATCAGTCATTCTCAAAAATAATGCTTGAAAATGAAAAAATTATGAAAGAGCTTACATATGCAGAGGATAATTCAAAAGTAGTGTTTCTTACAGCATCAGGTACTGGAGCAATGGAAGCAGCAGTTATGAATTCTTTTACAAGCAATGATTTGGTATTGATAGTAGATGGAGGAAGCTTTGGACATAGATTTGCGCAGATTTGTGAGATTCATAATATTCCATACAAGGTAGTGAAAGTACCAATTGATAATCCACTTACTAAAGATATGTTAGAACCATATAATAATAAAGGATTTACCGGATTTTTGGTTAATATGTGTGAAACTTCGATTGCTAAATTATATGATATGCAGATGATTTCAGATTTCTGCAAAAAAAATAATCTTTTTTTAATAGTGGACGGAATTAGTTCATTTTTAGCAGATCCAGTAAATATAAGAGAAATGGGAATTGATGTATTTCTTACAGGGTCTCAGAAAGCGTTAGCATTACCACCAGGAATATCTATTCTTGTGTTTAATGAAAGGGCAATAAATAGAATAAATCAATCAACTGCTAATAGTATGTATTTTGATATAAAAGATGCATTAAAAAATGGTGAAAGAGGGCAGACACCATTTACACCAGCAGTATCGATTTTGTTACAAATGAACTATAGATTGAAAATGATTATGGCCTATGGTGGAGCTAAATATGAAAATGACAGGATAGCAGAATTAGCAGCGGATTTTAGAAAAAGAATATTAGATTTACCTGTTGAGATATTAGATTCTTCATTATCAAATTCAGTTACAGCAGTAAAAGTTAAAGATCAAAAAAATGCCTATAAGATATTTGAAATTTTAGAAGAACAATATGGAATTTGGATTTGTCCAAATGGAGGAGATTTAAAAGAAAAAATTTTCAGAGTAGGACATTTAGGTAATTTAACTGTTGATGATAATCGACGTTTAGTTGAAGCACTGAAAAAAATATTTAATAATTGGAATTAGCAGGTATTTTATAGGAGGTTTTAATGGTATACTTTCCTGATAACTATTTTGAAAAAGAAATAAGAAATGGATTTGAAGTATCATCAATGATGAAGAGAGCATGGGCAGGTCAAATAGAAGTTCTGAGTGTTATTAGAGAGATATGTGAACGTCATAATATATTATGGTTTGCAGATTATGGTACATTGCTTGGAGCTGTAAGACATAAAGGCTTTATACCTTGGGATGATGATATGGATATTGGAATGACAAGAGATAATCTTAACAATTTTATAAAATATGCTAAAGATGAACTTCCAGATGAATATAAGTTACTATGTATGGATTTAGAACCACAGTATGATTCATTAATTGTAAGAGTTGTTAATTCTACATCAGTATCAATGGATAAAGAAAGATTGTATAAATTTCATGGTTGTCCTTATGTATTAGGTATAGATATATTTCCTTTGGATTATTTATCAAGAGATGAAGAAGAAAGAAAATTGCATATACAGATTATAGGAATAATTTTAGGAGCCGTGGATGCGATGTCATCACCAGAGGCAGATCCTTTAGAAGTGGAGCAATTTTTACAGAATGTGGAGGCATTAACAGGAACTAAAGTTGATAGGAATAAGCCAGTAAGAATTGCGTTACTTTCATTAGTGGAAAAATTATTTTGTATATATAAAAGCGATGAAGCTGATGAGGTGGCAGGTTTATGGAGAATAGTATATCAAGAAGATTTTCATTTTCCTAAAGAATGGTTTAGTGATTTAGTTGAAGTTCCATTTGAGACAATTACAATTCCAATACCAAGGGAATATGATAAAATTCTACGTTTGAAAATTGGTGATAATTATATGACACCTATTAGACAGGAAACGCACAATTATCCTTTTTATAAAACACAAGAAAAAATATTAGAAAAAAAATTAGGGTATAAACCAAGTTAATTGTTATAAGGTTAAAATAATAAAAATGTTTTATTAGTCATAAAAAATAGTGGAGAGTAGATTATGGTAAAAGCAGATTCAGATAAGTACAAGAATATGTTAAAAGAAGTAAGAAAATTGTGTGAAAAATTAAATGATATTATAGATGATGATATTGTTATTCGTATACTTACTAAATGTCAGGAGTCTGTTATTGTTATTGGTGAAAGTTTGGAAAAAATAGAACGTGCAAATGAAAAAGAAGTGTTAAAAAAACTACAAACTGTTAATAAATTAGAACAGCTTTGTGAATTGATGTATCAATATTCGCAAAAAATGGAAAGAAATATTAGAAAAGAAATAATACGAATTATAGACAATATAATATGTGATATTGATACAATACCGAGAACATATAGAGTGACCTTTTTACCATATAAGGCTGCAATGTGGGATAGTTTAGAGAGTATATGGAGAGAATTTGCTGCAAGTGATGAATGTGAAACATCTGTTGTTCCTATTCCATATTTTGAAGCTAATAGAAAGACCAATCAATGGGACACCTGTTATGAGGGAAATAAATATCCAGATTATGTTCCAGTAGTTAATTTTCAGGATTATCTGTTGGGACAGAAGAGGCCAGATTTAGTCTTTGTCCATAATCCATTTGATCAGTTTAATAATGTTACGACAGTACACCCTGCTTATTATTCAGCAGAATTAAAAAAATCCTGTGGAAAATTAGTATATGTACCCTATTATGTTAATCCAGGTTTTATATCTGATGATTATAATGAATTACCGTTATTGTATCGTTCGGATTATATAATTGTACAATCTGAAAAAGCAAAGGAAACTTGTAAAGATTTTCCTTATTATAATAGGGTCTTAGCTTTAGGTTCTCCAAAGTTTGATAAGGTGGTTAATTTATATAATGAAAAAGTGGCACCGCCAGAAGAATGGAATATTAATCTTGATGGTAAAAAATGCATTTTGTTAAATACAACGCTTACAGATTTTCTTGAAAGCGGAGAGCTTTTAATGAATAAGTTGTATAAAATGTTTGAAATAGCATTGGATAGGAACGATATTGTTATAGTATGGAGACCGCATCCATTGTTAAAGGGTACGGTTAAGGCAATGAGACCACAATATATAGAAAAATATGATGAGTTAGTGCAATATTTTATTGATAATAAAGTCGGGGTATATGATACAACCGCTGATGTATCAAGGGCTGTAGCCGTGTCTGATGCATATGTTGGTTCACATTATAGCTCAATAATTGCACTATTTGAGGTCATTAATAAACCAATATTTAGGATAGATAGTAAAAAGTTTCTGGATAGAAATTCGGTAACAGATAGAAAAAAAGCTGATGCGGTAGAGGTTTTTAACAAACCACAGGATAAAGATTTCTTTGGTTGTTATGAATCTATTAATTATACTGTTGAAGATTTTCTTGATGATTTGGTAAATAATAATCTTGGTGAGGTAATAGAAAAGCAAAAAAAGGAATCAAAAATTGCAGCTAATTTAGATGGTTCTTGCGGAGAAAAGGTTTATCAATATATGATTAATATATTAAGACAACAAAATTAATATTTAAAATATTAATAGTATGAAGAACAATCATAATAATGAAAGAGGTAACATTCAATTTGTATGAATTATAACAAGAATGATGATTTTTTAAAAGAAGAAAACCGTGATGGCTATATTGTCTCACCATTGATGAAGAAAGTATGGTCGGTTGAATTGGATTTATTATCAGAATTAGATAGAGTTTGTAAGAAGTATGATATTAAATACTATGCTGCATTTGGTACATTACTTGGAGCTGTCAGGAATAAGGGGTTCATACCATGGGACGATGATATAGATGTATGCATGTTAAGAGATGATTATGCCAGATTAAAAGAAGTGGCTAAAGATGAGTTTAGTGGCAAGTATTATTATCAGGATTGGTATAATTCCTGTGGCAGAACGTGGATTTTTTCTAAGCTAAGAAATAGTGAAACAACTGCTATTGAATATCCGGACAAGCCCGAAGAGTTTAATCAGGGGATTTTTATAGATATATTTCCTATTGATGAGTTTAATGATGGGGTAAATAGCAATTTAGAATTTAAAGTTGTTCAGAGAGAATTATTTAATTGTATTAATAATCCGGTTAATGTTATGAAGGGCATAATAGCAGGTGAGAATTATTATCTTGGAATTGATAATACAGTAGCATTGTGTAATGATTATATTCAGTCACAGAAGCTGTTTGAAAAGCTTACATTAGAGAATTATGGACAATCAGATATAGTTGGTTATTATTATGATGAGATAAGAGGTAATGATAGAAAGTACCCAAAGAACTGCTTTGAGGATACAATATATATGCAGTTTGAGAATATTAAGATACCAGTGCCAACAGGCTATGATTATATTTTAAAAAAATATTATGGAGATTATATGACACCAGTTAAGGAAAAGAATAATCACGAAGATAGAATAATACTGAATCCATACAAGCCATATACTGAGGTGTTGGCTGAATTAAGGGATAATAATTAGTTATTCCATCATTATTAGATATAATTAATCTGATAATGATGGATTTTTTGTTAATTCGAAATAAAAATTCTGTGTGATCTTTAAAATTAAAAGTGTGATTTTTAAAGAATTCAAAGCAGATATAATGGTATATATGTTATAATTAAAATAATTGTTTCTATATAGATAAGACCAGTTTTATTAAAGAGTGGTGGGATAATATGGATAGTGTAACATTAATTACAAGACAACGAAGATTTGGCAAGACACTTACTATTAGTATGCTTAAGAGGTTCTTTTCAATACAATATTATAACGAGTCGGCTATATTTGAACATTTGGATATATGGAAATATCCTGAATATAGAGAAATTATGGGGACATATCCAGCAATGGAAAGAGGTCTAATGACAGGAATTACCAGAGTTAGCAAAGAATCTCTATTTTCGGATTTTAATAATATGGAGGTGGTTACGACCACTTCGGTAAAGTATGCAGATGTATATGGTTTTACAGAAGATGAAGTATTTTCTGCATTAGATGAGTATGGACTTTCAGATATTAAGGATAAAGTTAAGCGTTGGTATGATGGTTTTTTGTTTGGTAATAGCAAGGATATATATAATCCATGGTCTATTATTAATTTATTGGATAAGAAACAGTTAGGAACTTACTGGGCAAACACAAGCGCTAACGGTCTTATTGCAAAGCTTATTCAGGAGGGAGACAGAAATATAAAACAGTTATTTGAAACACTGCTTAAAGGTGAGAGTATTGTCTGTGAGATTGATGAACAGATTATATATAATCAATTATCAATAAATGATAATGCTATATGGAGTTTGTTGTTAGCAAGTGGATATTTGACAGTGGTTAATTATATAGGGTATGGAGATGCCAAACTTCCAGAGAATTGCATGCCACAATATGAATTAAAAATAACTAATTACGAAACCAAGCTTATGTTTAATGAATTGGTGAAAAATTAGAATCTGCTTGTAAAAGGTATAGATGAAAGTAATATTAAATGTTACGGTATGGCATTTGAAGGAAAGAATGTATTAATAGCTTGTGCTGAATGATAGGTGTAACGATTCATTTTAATATGTTTTGCTAGTGCTGGATAATAATTATGATTCAAGGAGGAATATATGACAGATACTGAATTGTATGATGCAATTGTTGTTGTAACACCAAATGACTTTAAAAGAGTAGAGAGTAATAATAAAAGGATAGTTGATTATCTTCCGGTAAGAAAAGTCTTATTTGTTGGAAGTAAAGAATTAGGTGAGCTGGTGGCGCAGTCATCGTTAGGAGATAAAGCTGGTTTTGTTGATGAGAATGATATTATTCCATTTGATGATGTATACAATTGTATTAGAGATATTATGTCAGATATACTGCTTGGAAGAGAATTGCCAAGAGGAATTGCTGGCTGGTATTATCAGCAATTCCTAAAGTTACAATATGCCAGAGTATGTCAGGATAAGTATTATATGTCGTGGGATGGTGATACAGTTCCCTGTAAGGACTTTTCAATGTTTGGTGATGATGGCAGACCATATTTTGATTTAAAGCATGAGTTTCACGAGGAATATTTTACAACGATGAATAAACTGCTTCCTAATCTTAATAAGACAATAGATAAGTCATTTATATCAGAGCATATGATATTTGACTGTCATTATGTTATTAAAATGCTTGAGGATATAGAGAAGAATGCTGCTGTTAAAGGGAAAATGTTTTGGGAGAAGATACTTTATTCAATAAGACTAGAGCATATACAGGAGAACAGCTTTAGTGAATTTGAGACATTTGGTACATATATGGCTGTTAATTATCCAGATATTTATAATTATCGTAATTGGCACTCATTCAGGTATGGAGGATATTATTTTCACCCGGAAGTTATAACACAAAGAGATTATGATTGGCTATCAAAAGATTTTTATGCAATATCTTTTGAAAAATCACATTCCGTAAGAGAAGATCATGAGAATCTTTTTAATAATCCGGTTTACCAAAGCAAGCTTACAGCAAGACAGATGGTGGAAATAGCGCAGGAGGAATCAGAAGAAGGGTATGAGGAGGTATGGGATTAATGAATGTAGCAACTGCATTAAACAGGAAGTACCTTTTGTATACAGGGGTAATGCTGACATCATTATGCGAAAATAATCCGTGCCATATAGATGCATATATTCTTCATAGTGAATTGACAGATAAAGACATACAAAGATTAAAGGACTGCCTTGATAAATACGATGTAACTATCTATCTGCTATATATAGAGAAAGATAAATTTGCTGGCAGAATGTACACAGATAAGATGTGGAGTATAGAAGCATATTACAGGTTAATGCTTTTAGATGTGTTACCACCAAATGTAAAAAGAATGTTTTATTTTGATGTAGATATTATTGTCAATAAGTCTTTGGAAGCATTTTATAATATGAATTTTGATGGTAATGATTTAATAGCTTGTGAAGATGATTGTGGCAATTGTGTTCCAGAGCATTATGGACCTATGCACAGAAAAATATTCGGTTCAGAAGAGCTTCATAATCATAGATATTTTAATTCGGGAGTTTTACTTATGAATATTGAACAAATGCGACATAAGTATAACTATGATTATTATATGGGAATAGCCAGAGATGTCTGGAATTATAAAATGGAGGCACCAGACCAGGATATATTAAATTATGTTCATCATAAAAGTGTAAAGTATGTTCCGTTTGAAATGTATAATTTATTTGCAAGAATAGCGTATTATTGTGATATCAAATATGAGACACTTAGAGACAAGATATCTATTATCCATTATGCCTGGTATAAACCATGGGACGGAAAGGTTACTCATTATAATCTGGAAAAGTTATGGTGGGACTATGCGAAGCTTACGCCATTTTATATAGAATTGGCAACCAGCTTCATAGATGAAACTATATCGGATAATAATGCAGAAAAACAGATAAGAGAACTTACGGAACAATGTAAAAGATAACTGGAAATAATAAACAAAAAACTTGACAACTATTAATTATTTTGTATAATATAATTGCATTTAGTTAATGCACACAAATTTAATATTATAGTGTAAAAGGCAAAGCAGTAGAAATGCTGTGACGCAAAGCTATAGGGTCTTTAAATGAGATAGCCAGTTGTCAATAAAAGTAAGTAAACTATTATTGGCAACTTTTTTTATGCTAGGAGGTGAAAAGATGCCCCAAAAGAACATATATGTTAAAGATATTTATGGTCCTAAAAAGAAGAAAAAGAAAAGACTTATAATCTCGCTATGCTTCACTGGTATCTTAGTCACTTTGATTGTTATTTTGGCATATTTTGGTCAAAATGTTGGATCATTTTCAATTAAGCTTGGCGATGATTTAACATCAAGGCAAATTTTCATTTCTGAAAAAGAAGATTTTTCTTGGTATGATTCAAGACTCGAGGCTGCGTCTGTTAAAGAAGCTAATGTCATTATGTACCCTTTTATTAAAGCAAAAGAATGTAGAAATACTGATGGATCTAGAATTTGGGAAAACAATTCTTATGTTTCATATACCTTTTATTTGAAAAATATGGGGCGTGAAATAGTTAATGTTATGCAACAATGCTCAATTACAGGTAAGAACGATGGTCTTGAATTAGTAACTTGGCTTGAATATTTTGAGGATGATAATGAAGGAATAGTTTATCAAGGTGGAAATGTACCGGATAAAGCATCTGATCCCTTTTTTGAAAGATATCCTGATCCCAAATTATATGATCTTGAAAATAACATTGCCTATGAGAATAAATTTTATGACTTGCATCCTGGGGATGTTAAAAAGTTTACTTTAATTACTTGGGTTGATTCCCAAGACCCTGACTTAAGCGAAGAAATCCTTGGTGGTACAATTAGATTTGAGATTTATTTCTCATTATTCAGAAGGTGATAATATGAGACGAAAAATTATTGTATTATCATTATCTATTATTTTGCTAATTGGTACAGCTGTAACGGCGACATATGCAGCATATCTTAAAGGTCTTACAGCTTCAGTTGGTAACCTTGAAATGAGTCTTTATAAAGATAATTATTCTTTAGTTTCTATCGATGGAGTAAATTTTAGTGAGAATCTTGGCAATGATGAAATTTATAAAGCAGTTGTAGCTTCTTCAAAGGGATATACAGTTGGCGCTGATGGTAATTTCTATGATGGAATGAAATTGGTTGAAACATCTGATGATTTTGTTAAAACTGAACTCAAAAAGATAAGCTTAAGCCCAATAACATCCTCAGATGGAATTATCTTTGAGAGGGTAAGCTATAGTGGAATTAATCAAAGTGTAGATGTTGCTAGCGGTGCTTATATAAGCTTTGACTTATATTTTAAAGCTAATGTTGATACACCATTTGATTTATGCTTTAATACCGAGGCTAATAATTATGATGCATCTAAGCAAGTTCTTAATATATCATCTGATTATTTAGAACTTAATTCTAATCAAGCATTTAGCTTGAAAAGTGGATTTGAAGCATATGATGAATTAGGCAATATAACTTATTATAAGAAAGATACTAAAGGCTTTAAAATTCGTCCTAGTGACGCAATGAGATTTTCGACTATTGTAGAAGATAAAGCCAAAATATATGAGCCTTCAATTGGCATTGGCTCTTATGCAACATCACTAGATAGTGAATTGTATAATGATTCATATAAGTCCATAGCTTCTAGATTTGATAGTAATAAGAATGCATCTTATACTTATAGTGTAAATCAAGGAGCGAGTTTTAGTCCAATAAATTATGATGCATGTCCTTCAAGTTATCAAAGCTTTGACTTGCTTGACTCATTAAAAATTGTATCATTTAAACAAAAGGACGAAATAAAAAAAGTCAAATTTAATTTTTGGCTTGAAGGCTGGGATGCAGATTGCTTCGAAGGTATCCAAGGAACAAATATAAATATTTCATTATCATTTAGAGGTATGCAAAGTATTGATTCTTATAGAATTAATTACCATGATGGTGATAATGTTACAAGTGTTGATTATCTTAGTAGTGCCCTTTTAAATACAGTACCATATAATATACCTTATAAAAAAGGTAAAAAGTTTATGGGGTGGTATTTAGAAGAATCGTTTGACACCTTATTTGATCAAAGTGTATTAAGTACTGATCAAGTAGGAGACGTGTATGCCAAATGGCAATAATAAAATAGTTAAAAAATAAAGGAGATTTAGATAATATGAAAAAATCTTTAAGAAGAAAATTAATTATGTCTGCTGTAGCAGTAGGAGTTGCGGCGGTAGGAACTACTGCATCAACATATGCTTGGTTTGTATCTAATACAGATGTTTCAAGCTCAGTAAGTGGAGCTGTTGAAGATGCAACATCTTCATTATATATTTCTGAGGATGGAAAAAACTTTGGAACACAAAAGATTGATTTAGGTTCAAAGACATCAAAGCTTGCACCACTTCAATTAACAAATGATGGTGCAACTGGAGCATATACATTAAAGGATTTAGAAGGTAATAATGCAAATACTGAAAATTATATTACATTTGATTTATATTTTTCGGTTCAACTTCAAGGAAATGCATCTAAAAAGGTAGTAATTAAAACAACTGCAGAAGATAAGGGTGAACAAACGCATGTCGCCCAAACAAATGTAGCTCCTGCTGATGGTTATACGGCTATTAATCAAGGTGATTCATTATGGGAAAATGTTATTAAGGCAATGAATGTTCAGGTTGATATAAAAAATGCTACTTCTGTTGCTGAATTAGATGCTGCACAAGCAACGTCATATTATTATGCTTTGAATGATACTAAAGGTACTTATAATGGCTTAGCATATTTTAATGCAGTTACAGGTGAAACACATACTCCAGCTAATGTTAAAGAAATTACAAATTATCTAACTGAAACAGAAATTTCACAAACCACTAAGAAGGCTGAAAATACAACAGGTGTTGATTTTATTCCAGAAATTACACAATCAGGATATTATAAGGCTTCTTTCACAATTTGGATGGATGGATGGGATGATGCCGCTTTTGATGCTGTTGCCTCTCATGCATTTGAATTAGGATTTACATTTGCATTAGCAGATAAGACGGTAACTGCTTAGTATAGGAGTAATAAATAATGAAAAAGAGTTTAAAAAGAAAGCTAATAATGTCATCTATAGCAGTTGCTACTGCTATTGTTGGAACCACTGCATCGACATATGCATGGTTTGTTAGTAATACGGATGTAACATCATCTGTGACTGGAAATGTTGCAAGTTCAGATTCATCACTTTACATATCAAAGGATTCATCTTCATTTAGTACAAAAGGAATTGAATTTGATTTTAGTGATAGTAAAATTGCTCCACTTCAAGCAATTACAAAAACAGGCTCTACTGGTTTTAATTTTAAGCATTTAAATAATGAGACGACAGTAACTGAAAAAGAATATATTAAGTATTCAATCTATTTTTCTGTTCAAAATGTTTCAGCAGCTGTTCCTAAAACGATTACAATGAGTATGAAGGCTGATGATAAAGATTATTCTAAAAAAGAAGCACAACATGTTGCACAGGCAAATGTTACTCCAAATGGTAATTATAAAGAAATTCAAACTGGTAAAAAATATTGGGAAAATGTTTTAAAAACACTTAATATGAATATCAGCTATGTTACTGATGCAGATGCTACCAATTTAGATACTAAGGATAATTCAACACTTATAGGAAATTATCAAATTAACTCAACTGCTAGTCAATATGATGGATTAGCATATTATAAAAATGTAAACGGATTAGATACCTTAGAAAAAGGTGCCGATGTCCTTGAAGTTTCTGATACAATAAGCTCTAATAATATTGATAATGTAGATGGTAATAATCTTGGTCAGGCTGACGGAAAAATTAATTTAATTGCTAATATTACGGCTGCTGGTTATTATAAAGTAGATTTTACTATTTGGTTAGATGGATGGGATGATGCTGCTTTTGATGCTGTTGCTTCTCATACATTTGGAATGGAATTTACTTTTGGTCTTGAATAAGGAGAATAGAAGTTATGAAAAAAAGTTTAAGAAGAAAATTAATAATGTCAGCTGTAGCAGTAGGCGTTGCAGCTGCAGGAACTACCGCATCAACATATGCGTGGTTTGTATCTAGTACGGAGGTATCTAGTACTGTTTCAGGTACAGTAGAATCATCAGGAGCATCATTATTTATATCTAATGATGGCGTTTCATATGGAACTAAAGCTGTTAAACCAACTGCTGATTTTTCAAAACTAAAGATGGCACCACTTCAAATGAAGGCTACAAATCATACGCTTTATAGTTTGGATGATGGAGAAGCTACAAAAAATGAAGACTATATGAGCTTTTCATTATATTTTTCAGTTCAAAATATTAATACTACTAAAAATAATTATAGTATTAAATTATCAACTACTGCAACTGATAGTGATATTCAAAAGATTAAAACTCATGAGGCGCAAATTGCAATTGCAGAAGATGGTACATATTCAGCAATCAGTCAGGGGACATCTTTGTGGGATAATGTTTTAAAAGCTATGAATGTTTCAATCGGACAGCAATATTCATCATCTAATAGCTTTAGTGCTGCAACATCTACTAAATATTACGAAGTAAATAAAAGTGAAGCAATTTATGATGGTTTAGCTTATTTTAATAAGATTACTGAAAATTCAAAAACAGAAACTGATAAAGTTACTTATGAAACTAATGCCTTAACAACAACAGAACTTGAAACTAAAGATAATGTTGAAGCGAAAAGTATAATTTCGGCTACTGGAGATATAACAGTTATCAACAATATTACAGCGAATGGATATTATAAACTAGACTTTAATTTTTGGTTAAATGGTTGGGATAAGGCTTGCTTTGATGCAATTGCTGCTCATGAGTTTGGATTGACATTCAATTTTAAATTAGAAGCAATACCTAAAAGCGAATAATACTCTATAAAATTTAACGAAAGGAGCATACCATGGAATATTTCTTAAAAAAAATATGGTTATCAGCTATACTTAGTATTTTAGTGTTAATAACCGGTGTTACATCAACATATGCTTGGTATGCTATGACTCGTACAAATAATGTAGAAGATTTTAATTTTGATATCAAAGGTGGAAATTCACTTGCAATTTCCACCAATGGTATTGATTTTCAAGATTCTTTATCATCACTGGATGTAAAAAAAGCAATTCTTCAAAAAAGAGGAATAGATGCTTCTGGTTTAAGTGATGATAAGGTTAACTCTTTATTAAATATTGTCCTAGATCCTGTAACTCCTAAGGATTATACTTCCTTAGATAAAGGATTTCAGTATGTAGATAATAAAGATGCATCTGATTATAAATACATATCATTTGATATTTATCTTGCTTCTAATAACGATAATAACGAAGAAGCTACGTCTGTCAGGCTTTCAACAATTAATCCCGTTAAAGCATCTGATAAGTATGTAAGCTTTGATGGTGAGAATGTTAATGATGAAACATCACTTGGCAAAATATCAGATGGTGTTAAAATGAATGTTGCAAATGCAATGAGGCTTGCTCTTACAACATATGATGCTTGTTTATATAGTGATATTTTAAATTCTAGCAATAATCCACATACCACTATTTATTCTATAGGAGGAAATGCTCCTAATGTAAAGAATAATGTATATAATTTTGGTGGAATTAATACAGAATATAATTTGGCAGTAGATTTATATAATCAAAGAAGTGAAAATAAAATATCAATTCCCCAAAATGAAAGAAATGATCTTGATTATGATACAACTGAAATTATTTCTTCAAATGATGGTTTATATTCAGGTATGATGAAAAAAATGACAGTGTATTTGTGGCTTGAAGGATGGGATGCAGATTGCATTACTGAACTTAAAGGTGAAGCATTTACATTTGAGCTTGGTATGTCATCAAGTATTTAAAAAATAAAATGCGTTTTTATAATGCTATTTTATGTTAATGTTTTAAAATGATTTTATTTGTGTTAGAATATTAACATAAGATTGAAGAGAGGTATATATATGCAAGAAAACACTACCAAAGAATTAAAAACTCCGATGACTACTAAACAAAAAGTTTGGTTTGGAGTAAAAATCGCTTTAAACGTTATATTTTATTTATTAATTTTATTGGTACTTTTATTTTCCATTTCAAATATTAGAGCTAAAAACAAAAATGATCAAATTCCTAATATTTTTGGAAAAGGTTATTTAAATGTACTTTCTGATTCAATGACTGGTGATAATAAGGACTCGTTTAATGTTGGTGATATGATTATTGTAAATGTCGCAAACGATAAGAAGATTTCAAAGTTAGTTGTCGGCGATATAGTTACCTTTTATGACTCTAATTTAGCCTCTAATAAGGGTGCAGGTACAGCTTTAAATACCCATAGAATTGTTTACATTGGTAAAAATACTGAAGGGACAACAATTTATTATACAATGGGAGATAAAATAGCCAAAAATATTAATTTTAATGCTAATAGTTTGGCCAATATGACGGAGCAAGAGGTTAATGAGACGTTTGATAGATTAGGTCATTCTCAGTACCAAGTATTTACAGCATCTGCTATTCGTGGTATTTATTCTGGAAAATGGTCTGGTTTTGGTAAGACCATTCAGACTATAAATAATCATTTTATTGCGATTATTATTGTACCAGTTGCTATTCTATTGGTTTTTGAAATTGGTGTTTTAGTTTTAAATATAATGCGTGCAAGAGAAGAAAAGTTAAAACTTGAAATGAAAGAAACTAGTCAAGAGCTTGCAAATCAAGAGACTATTTCTGCAGATGAAAAAGAAAAGCTTAAGGCAGAACTTCGTGCAGAGCTTTTAAAAGAAATGCTTAAAGAATCAGATAATGAAGAAGAATCAAAAGAAAAAGAAGAAAACAAATAATTGATTAGATTAAGTTTTAGTAAGGAGGATTAAATATGGCTGAGTTTTCAAAATATTTTATAAGCTTTTTAAAGAAATTCTTTGAAAATTTTCTTGATTGGTTTAAAACCTTATTTAGTCTTTTTTCTAAGATATTCTATTCATATCCTAAACAATATATAAATGATATTATAACATCTTGTGTTAATAATGAAAATTTTAAAGTATTAGATTGGATTGTTCTTGTATTAGTATCAATTGTTTTAGTTATTTTCTTTGGCTTAGTAATTGTTGTTATTTTTCAGTTCCTACGTAAGTATATAAGATTTAGAAAGCGTGAGATTGAAAAAGATGAGCTTGTTGATGAAATAGCAGTTTTAAATAATCGTGTTTTTGATTTAGTTGAGGAAAAAAATAAGATTTTAGCTTTACGTATTAATCAAATTGGTGGTACTGAAGCCTATGCAAGACAGGCTGATATGGAAAGAGGAACTTCATCTCTTAAAGGTAAAAGACCTGCTCTTCAATCTGATTCACGTTTCGTTAAGCTTACACAGGTTGATAAAGACTATGAAATTTCATCTGAATTCACGGTAATGCAATCAAGCGATATGGTTAATTTACCTGAGCTTATTGATAGATTTATTAAATACAGTGCTTCTCAGCTTCATCTTTATTATACAAAAGAGATTATTGCTAGATTTTTTGCAGGAATGGCCACTTCAAAGGTTTTAATTTTGGAAGGTATTTCTGGTACTGGTAAAACTTCCCTTCCTTATGCAATGGGTAAATTTTTTAACAAGGAAACATCTATTATTTCTGTTCAACCATCATGGCGTGATCGTGCAGAATTGCTTGGCTATTTAAATGAATTTACAAAGAAATTTAATGAAACTGATTTCTTAAAAGCTGTTTATCAAGCAGGTTATTCTGATAAACCTAATTTTATTGTTCTAGATGAAATGAACCTGGCTCGTATCGAGTATTATTTCGCTGAATTCCTATCAGTTATGGAAATGCCAGATGTTCATGAATGGAAAATTGATTTAGTTCCTGCTTCTGAGCCAAGTGATCCTAAGCTATTAATTAATGGTAAGCTATTTATTAATCAAAATACTTGGTTTATTGGTACAGCTAATAAGGATGACTCAACATTTACAATTACTGATAAGGTATATGACCGTGCAACCCCAATTGTAATTAACAATAAAGCGGAATTAATTGATTGTGATTATACTAATAATGTACAGATGACATTTGATTATCTTGACGAGTTATTTAAAAAGGCTCAAGCTGAGATTACTATGTCAACTAAGGTTATGGATTCATTTAAAAAAGTCGACGAGTATATTCAACAAAACTTCAAGATTGCTTTTGGTAACCGTATTATGAAGCAAATTAAATTATTCGTTCCTGTATATGTTGCCTGTGGATTTACAGAGGTTCAAGGTCTTGATTATATGTTGGCTAATAAGATTTTACGTAAGTTTGAATCATTAAATTTATCTTTCCTTCATAATGAGCTTGATGGATTAATCGAACTTCTAGATAAATTATTTGGAAAGAATTCCTTTAAAGTATCAATTGAATATATTGAAGATTTAAAGAAAATGATGTAGGTTAGGATGTGATATTATGGCTTTAGAGGTTTTAAAACCAACTGAAGAAGAGTTAAGTGATAAGGCCGTTTCGCAATTCTATGAAGCATTTTATTCTTGTATTGAAAATGCAAAATCACCTTTGGGTGATTTTCTTTTTAATGAATTGCAGCAAGGCGAAAAAACAATATATAATAAAACAGTTCGCGAAACAAAGATTTTTGATGGAAACTTTCTAGATGTTGTTATAGGGGCATATCCAAGCTTGTTAAAAATATGTCGTGATCCTAAAAAGACACTTGCTTATATGCAAGAGGTTGTAGCAATGGAAAAGGCTAAAAAGGTTGATTCAGAATCGATTAGACATTTAGCCTCTCATACCCAATATATACGTGATATAAATGAGCAAAATGAAGTTATTCCGTCAAAAATATTATCTACATATGCGGAAGATAATATTGGTATTTATGAAAACCGTTTTATTAAAAGTTTAATCAATCGTGTGATTGTTTTTTTAGATACAAGATTAAAGCTAATGGATGAAAACCTAGAATCAATTAGTGCTGATGAAATTAGGTATAAAAATAATATTAAGTTATCACATCGTAAAATCGATTTAGAAATGAATATAAAAATATCTAATGAAATTTTGGATGAAACGCAAAAGGCAAGAGAGCTTTTTGACAAAACAAAGAATGCTCTTGATAAGTACCGGGCATTAAAAGGAACAGGATTATATCAAGCTGTAGCTAAGCTTAAAGATGTTGTACCTCCAATTATGAAAACTAATATAATTCTTCATAATCCTGATTTTAAGATTGCTTATAATTTATGGCTTTATATTGACCGCACAACTGAGGTAGGTTATAATGTTCAATCTGATGAGAAAACTAATGATGACGATGATGTAATTCTTAATGATTTTAATCATATTGGAGTTTTTCTTATTAATGATTTGATGCATCAAAGAGGAATCCAATCATTAGAAGCCTTTGATGGCGAAAAAAATGTTCGTGAATTAAAACATGATGATATTACTAAATATGAATTAGAACCTAAAGATATTAAATTATCCCACCAAGAAATATCTGAGTATCTATTGAGTCGGATATCAGAAATATTTGAAGAAAAATATAAAGAGTCATTGTCTCAAGGTTTAAGCTATGAAATGAGTGTTAAGCGTGTTTTCAGGGAAATGATTGATGTTTTGAACCGTATTTATCCTAATTTATTTGGGGTTAATACAGAAGATATGAAAAAAACACCTGAGTTGCTTGAAATATTAAAACGTAAACAACGTGTTATGAAGCTTATTAGAGAGCAAAAACAAATTGATTTAAATAAAATGGATAGAGAAACTCAGACTTTAGATACAAATATAAAGAATCTTGAAGATTATTTAAAACGCCAAGAGGAAAGACAAAAAGAAAGAGAAAGAAAAGAAGCTATCCGTCTTGAAAAGCTTCGCCTTCAAGAAGAAAAGCGTAAGGCTCGTGAGGAAAAACGTAAAGAAGCAGAAAGACTTAAGGCTGAAAAAGAAAGAATAAAGGCAGAGCAGGAAAGACTTAAGGAAGAAGAAAGATTAAAGAAAGTATATTTAACAAGTAGCGATAAAAAGGTATCTATAGAAGAATATACAATATATTATGAAACAGATGAATGTGAATTTGAAATAGGGAAGAATAATGTAGGAATAGTGACTGAATATGGCAATTTACAAAAAGTAGCACATATATATGATCAATATCAAAGATTGATTGTAACAAAAGAATATGAAAACAGCTGCTGCAACAGGGCTTTACTTTACGGCATGTGTATTTTTGGCAGAATCTTTTCAACGGCGGCCGTTTCTTTGCAAACGGAAAATGAAGCGGCAGCGCGGCTTTACGGCGAACTGCTGCTTCGCATTTTTAATATAGAAGCCGAGATCTCTGTTTCGCCGGGAGGCAGAAACTATACGGCTTCCGTTAAAAACCGCTCGGATTGCGCCAAATTGCTTAAAAGCTTTGGGCACGACGGTGTCGGCAGTATTAAAATAAATCACGCCAATTTTGATTGTGAGGATTGCTTTAATGCTTTTATAGCCGGTGCGTTTCTTTCCTGCGGCACCGTTTCAGATCCGCACAAGGATTATCACCTTGAATTTACCGTGGCTTATCACAACCTTTCAAAAAGCCTTTTCACATTGCTTGAAGAAAAGGAACTTAATCCGAAATACGCAAATCGAAAAGGCTACAACATCATCTATTTCAAAGAAAGTGAATCAATCGAAAACTGCCTTTATATTATGGGTGCTTCGGATTCCATGTTTGAAATGATGAATATTAAAATCGTTAAAGATTTCAGAAATAAGGCAAACAGGCAGGCAAACTGCGAAACGGCAAATATAAACAAAATGGTTAATGCCGTTGCCGTGCAAATGAGGGCAATCGAAAAAATATGGTCGCTCAAAGGCCATGAATATTTAAATGAAAATCTTGAAGCCGTTGCCCGCCTCAGGCACGATAATCCGGATTCAAGCCTTGCCGAGCTTGCCGAAATGTGTGATCCGCTCATCAGCAGAAGCGGAATAAATCACAGGCTTAAAAGAATTGTTGAAACGGCCGAGGAATTGAGCTAATGTTTACACACCTTCATCTTCACACGGAATTTTCTTTGCTTGACGGTGCCTGCCGAATCGAGCAGCTTGTTTTGCGCGCAAAGGAACTTGGAATGCAGTCTCTTGCAATTACCGATCACGGTAATATGTACGGGGCTGTTGATTTTTATAAGGCGTGCAAAAAGCACGGAATAAAGCCTATAATAGGCTGCGAGGTCTATGTTGCGCCAAGAACAAGATTTGATAAGGAAAAGGCTCTGGATAAAGAGTATAACCACCTTATATTGCTGTGCAAAAACAAAATCGGCTATAAAAATTTAATAAAGCTTGTTTCCCTTTCTTACACGGAAGGATATTATTATAAACCGAGAATCGATCGCGATATTCTTGAAAAATATCACGAAGGGCTGATTTGCCTTTCCGCCTGCCTTGCGGGTGAAATACCGCAAAATTTGCTTGCCAGAGATTATGAGGGGGCAAAGGCGGCGGCACTCTGGCACCGCGATGTTTTCGGCAGCGGTAATTATTATCTTGAAATTCAGGATCACGGTATAGACGAGCAAAAAACGGTTAAGGACGGAATTTTGCGCCTTTGTGCTGAAACGGGTATACCTGTTGTTGCCACAAACGATGTGCATTATATCGAAAAAGAGGATTCCAAGGTGCAGCAGGTGCTTATCTGCATTGCCACAAACCATATCCTCGGTGATGACACAGGGCTTGAATTCCATTCGGATGAATTTTATCTTAAATCCGAGCAGGAAATGCGCGAGCTTTTTGCCGATGTGCCAGAGGCTGTGGATAACACGGCTGTTATCGCTCGGCAGTGTAATTTTGATTTTGAATTCGGCAACACAAAGCTGCCTTATTTTGAAATAAACAGCTCTATGAGCCATTTTGAATATTTCAGGCAGCAGTGTTTTGACGGGCTTTATAAGCGCTACGGCGATAATCCGCCGAATGAATATGTTGAGCGCCTCGAATACGAACTGAAAACAGTTGATAAAATGGGCTACACGGATTATTATTTGATAGTTTCCGATTTTGTTCATTTTGCAAAAAGCAAGGGTATTCCCGTCGGCCCCGGCAGGGG
>ERZ779937.180-NODE-180-length-31552-cov-9.518081_pt1 | contig 31552 bp, 23 predicted proteins | sample MGYA00511185_ERZ779937 | MGnify/ENA primary metagenome ERZ779937 (study PRJEB29588, sample SAMEA2147216) | human gut metagenome | biome: human gut; feature: human-associated habitat; material: faeces | place: Denmark | collected 2008/2010 ... | reverse complement strand
CGACGGGGAAAGCCGCCGGTTCTTCATTCCCGATGAAGCGTTGGACGTATTCAATGACGAGTTCGACTACCGGGAGACAGCCAACAGCCGTGACCTCACGGACATGGCTGCGGCACTTTTCGTCGGGATGCTCGATACTCCGGCGGTTCCTTCGGGAGGTGGTGGCGGCAGTTCCAACGACCTGCCTTGGGGAAGACGCGAGGACGAGGACGAACGGGAATGGGCACGCCGGTGCGCCCGTGAAGCGGCAAGGGTAATCGGAAAGAAACCGAAGACAGGACGAAAAAGATAACAGCCTATGAATAAAAAATTCGATTTCTCGGAAATAGACGGGGCACTTCCGACTGCCGAAAAAATGCAGGAGCAAGACCGCATAATCGATGCGCTGAAAAACAATTATGAAGCTGTCCGCATTCTTAGTGCCAACGTGGAAAAGCTCGAAAACAGACTTTCGGAAGCCCTGCCCAAAATGGACGGGGCTGTTTCTTCCCTGCGTGGGGCAAGCACGGTCACACTCGGCGAGGAAGCGAGAAAGACGCTTGAACAGGAGGGAGAGAAAATCTGCCGGAAGATGGCCGACAGGATGGAACGGGAATGCGCAAGGCTAGCCGGACGCCTCTCGGCGAATGACCGTGTGCTTATCTCCGCAACCGCTTTCTGGTGTATGGTAGAGGCAATCATCTCCCTCGCGGCGGCTTTCGTTTGTACCTGCGCCGCGAACGCTCGTCTTATACATAGCATATTGCTGTGGGAAGTACTCGGCTGTACCGCTGCTTTTCTCGTTGTCTGTGTCACGTTGACCATTTTTATATGCCGCAAGTTAAGACGAGAATGAAACATTACCAATTAAATAAATATAAGTATGACAACAGTAAAGGTGAAATTCCGCCCGTCAACAGTCGAAGGCCGTCCGGGCACTATCGTTTATTTTGTAACTCACCGCCGTGTCGTCAGGCAAATCACAACCGGTTATAAGGTGTTCTCTCATGAATGGGATGATAAACAGTCAAGACCTGTTTCGGCACCGGCTGGCGAACGGATAACCGTTATTCAGACAATAATCCGAAAACTGGAGGAGAATTTGGAAAAGCTGAACAGGATTATTGAAAGATTCGATCTGCTACGACGAGGTTATTCATCTGAAGATATAATTATGGAGTTCCGGTGCACCGAAAAAGAAAATACCCTTTTTATATTCATGGAGAATCTCATCGAGCGACTCTGCCAATTAAATCACATCGGTACGGCCAAGAACTACCATACCGCACTCGGCAGCTTCAAATGATTCCGGGATAACAAGGACGTTCCGTTGGCAGTAATAGACCAGATGATAATGGAAGATTATCAGGTATACCTGAAATATACATTGACTGTTATAGTAAATAACTAAATATTTTTAGAGCATTGCGTATCAGTAATATATTAAATGTGATGATTTCTAGGTCTTAATAAAGAAGCAATAGTTATTTATGAGATATAAAGAACTTATCATTTTACAAAAAATAGGAAGGTAAAAATACATATAATACCCCTTTGTAGGTAATATTTCCTTATCATAAATGATTATGTATAACAATCTAATATAAATTAATATCAACTGACTACTAATACGATAGCTACACACAATAAATAGAAATATATAATTTAAGTAATATTATATGCATACAACAATTTATTAAAAATACCTAATAATTGGTATTGATGGATTTAGCTAAACAAACGAACTTTGCGGGCAAAAAATAAAGCAAGATGGAAAACCTATATGAATTGTTGGAAGAAGCAGCACATAAAGTGCCGACAAAAGGAATTGTTATTGTAAATAATAGTCAATGTGATCTTTTTCTAACTTATTCAGAGTTACGAGAAAAATCTAGAAAAATAGCTTTTATTTTAAAATCTTACTATCAAGTAAAGCCTGTCAGTAAGATAATAATCTCTGTTGAAAAATCCGAAAATTTTATATTATTATTTTGGGGATGTGTTATGGCAGGTTGTATACCCGTTTTAATGCCTTCTGTACAATTCAGTAATAAGAACTCTATTGCTTTTGAACGCCTAAAGAATGCAATTGATATATTAGGTGTAGTTACACTTATAACAAATGATATTAATCTATTTGAATATTATAAATCTTCATTTCATAAAGCTGTGTGTGTTGAAGATATTATGAAACAATTGGATTTGTTGCAAGATTATTCTTTACACATACCTAAAAGAGATAGTAAAGATTTATGTGTTATTCAGTTTTCATCAGGAAGTACAGGGGCACCCAAAGGAGTCATGCTTAGTTTTAACAATATTTTAACTAATTTGAAAATAAAAACTCTTGCGGATGAAATTACAACTGAAGATACTTTGATTCACTGGATGCCATATTTTCATGATTATGGTCTATTTGGAAATCATTTGGTTTGTTTGTATAACCAAATTACAGAAATAAAAATAGAGCCTTTTTCCTTTTTAAGAGATCCTTTGATTTTTCTAAAGAAAATTTCCGAATATCAAGTAAGTATTTGTGGCGGTACGACACCTTCAGGATTGGATTTGTTAATTCAAAAGTTAGAACAATCTAATGACATAAAAGAATTGGATTTATCTCAAGTGAAGACTCTTTCAATTGGAGCAGAAATGGTTCCATCTAATTTATACGTCCGATTATCCCCCCTTTTTCAACTTGGGTTTAATCGAAATGCATTCCGCCCTTCATATGGAATGGCTGAAACAACATTGATTGTTTCTTCCTGTTTACCGGGTTATGGAAATAAAAATATAAGAATAAATAGAGAGGCGTTCTATGAAGGGATTATCAAATTAGTCGATAAACAACAAGATTTTTGTGAATTTGTTAGTGCAGGTAGAATATTACCAGGCTTACAAGTACGCATTGTTAAAGACGGTATTCCTCAAAATAATTTAAATTTAGGAGAGATTCAAGTAAAAGGCGCTTGTGTCATGTCTGGTTATTATAATGACATACAATCAACAGATGAAGTATTAAAAGACGGTTGGTTAAGTACAGGAGATTTGGGCTTTTTTGATTATAACAATATTCTTTATATAGTAGGTCGAAAAAAGGAAACAATTATAGTAAATGGACAAAACTTTCATCCTTTTGATTTAGAAAATTGTGTCTTAGAGAAATTTGGTCTTTCAATTGAAAAAACTGTATTTACATCTTTTTATTCTTCTACAGAAAATCGTGAAATTGTACTTCATTTCTTTGTATTATCAAGAAAAATGTCGGAAGAACAAATAAGACAATTAATAAATGAATGTAACGCATTTCTAGCAGACAAAGTTGGATTTGCTCCAGAATACTCTATAAAGATAAAAAAAGGAGAAATACTCAGAACTTCTAGCTCTAAAATAAAACGTCGATCTATGGCAAAGTATTTTGAGCAAGGACAGTATAATAAATCAATTGTAAAACTAAACAAAGAATCTCATAATATGGATTATTTATTGGTTCTCAAAAAAATATGGTCAGAAGTTTTAAAAACAAACCTCATTCATATAGAAGATAACTTCTTTTCTTTAGGAGGAGACTCAATACGCAGTATGATGGCTGTTTCTAAACTTGAAGAACTGTTAAATATTAAATTAGAAAATAGTTTCTTCTATAAATATCCGACCTTAGTCTCTCAAAAACATTATCTTGAACAATATTTATTAAAAGAACTTCAATCTCCTTTAAATGAATATGAACTGTTAGTTCGAGAGTTTATCAGCGAAGAAATAGGAATTCCCTCTTTAGAAATACAATATACAGAAAATATTATAACTAAAGTGACTTCTTTTGCCGCTGTATATCAAATGATGAAGCGCTTAACTGAAGTTTTTGATAAAATAACATTAGATGATATAAAAGATAAAACTTGTATACGAGATATAGCACAAACCATTAAGGAACGCTATGCAACTCCAGAGGGGTATTCTTTTCCGTTAATGGATTTCCAAGAAACATTATTCTATCACAGTAAAAGTTTTATCCGTAATGAACCGACAGGATTAAGTTGTTATATCATTTGTCGGACACAATTGAAAGGTTTTTTTGATCCAGCATGTTGGGACAAGACGTTAAATCACATTATTAACTGTCATCCATTGTTACATTCTATTCTTTCCGAAGAGTCGGATAAACCTGAGATGATAACTCTTCCTGAATATCCGACATTTAAAAGTTCTTATGAAGATATAACTTCAATGAACAAAGAACAACAGGAAACATTCTTTTTACAAAAGGACGAAAAAGATCATGATCACAGATTTGACCTTAAAGAGTATCCTTTATTCTATTGTAATATTTATAAAACAGGGGAAGATGAACATGAATTAATTATACATATTGATCACCAGATAATTGATGGTTTCAGCTTTTTTCAATTCCTTCAAGAATTAACATCAACTTATGATCAGTTTATCGCTGGTAAAGAAATAACTGTTGAACAAGAAAAAGGTCTAACTTTTTCTGACTATGTTTTTGTGGAGAGATTCAGAAGGCAAACAAAGCGATATCAGAATGCAATGGATTTTGCCCTAAAGGTGTTTAAAGATTTACCAGAGAAAATATCTATTCCCACGAAATGTCAGCCATCTTTAATAAATAAAGTCCATTTTAATACCTTACATACGGAATTGGATTCTTTATTGATGAATAAAGTTCTTGAAATCAGTTCTCATACTTCTGGTATATGCCTTAATTCCTTACTTATGGCATGCTATTTTAAACTGATGAATTTGTGGTCTGGACAAAATGATCTCATTATCAACATGCCTGTATTTAACAGGGAACAGCATTTACCTAATGCAAAAAATATAATAGGTAGTTTTCTTGATATTTTCCCTGTCCGTATCCAAACATCTCCACAAGAACCGATTGTTTCTATTGCACGTAAGATAGAACAATTTGTACGAACCATGCTTGAGTATCCAATATCTTCAATAGAATTGTCCAGAAAAATCGCAGAACAGGAAGGCTTAAAACAAAGCTCTTTGAGTGCAATTATTTTTAGTAATTCTATCAATATGCTTCCCAAAGGTATCAGTCATTCATCTAGATATTTGACAATTGGTGCGCCTAAAGTACAGACAGGTGCACCTGGTACTTATATAGACCTTGTTATGTATACATGGGAAAATAAATGGTGTTTTGATTGGAATTATGTTCGTGAGCTATTTGATGCGGAATACATACAACTACTTTCTGAACAATTCACGTCTATGCTTAACCAATTGGTAGATGATACAAACACTAAGGGATACGAAGAGCGTTCATGTTCAAATATACTCCCTCTCTTCTATATAAAATTATTGGAGCAAACAAATAAAACAGAACATGCTTATCCTCTTAAAACAATATATGAACAGATCAGTAATACTGTAGATTTGTATCCTAATAGAGAGGCGATCTCTTATCAAGGAGTTTCTTTAACTTATACAGAGTTTTGGAAAAAAGCTAATCAGATGGCGCATTTCTTACGTTCTCTTGGAGTGGTACGAAATTCTAAGGTTGCTTTATTACTGAACAGAACGCTTGATTTGCCTATAGTACAACTTGGAATTCTTTTAGCAGGTGGGGCGTATGTGCCAATTGACCCTTCTTATCCTTCGGATAGAATACAGTATATGATAAATGACTGTGGAGCAGAAGTTCTTGTAACTCAAGGAATACATGTAGACAATATTAATAGTTCATATACCCCCAACATTAAACATTGTGTGTTACTTGATGATGATTCTATTCCTTTACCTGATACATATCGTCGATACACCGTAAATGATATAAATAGTCAATCTATGGATAATATAGTACCTTGTAATACTCCTGATGATTTGATTTATATGATTTATACTTCTGGTTCAACAGGACAACCTAAAGGTACAATGCTTAGGCATAGAAATGTATCCAATTTTTTGAATTATGAGAAAGAAGCGTTTAATGTAAACTGTAATAACAGGTTTGCTTTAATAACATCGTATTCCTTTGATATGACTGTTACTTCTAATTGGCTACCTTTCATTGCCGGAGCTTCTTTACACATTCTTTCCGATAATGCAACTAAAGATATAGAGAAACTTCTGTATTTTATAGATGAAGAAAAAATCAATTTTTTGAATGTAACTCCCTCTCATTTTTCAATGTTGGTAAATATGTTGGGATTTTTGGAGAGACCTGTAAACCTATCACCCAATATGACTATTATGCTGGGTGCTGAAATTATCAATGTTTCGGATATAAACAGGTGGTTAGAAAATTATCCTTTGCACAAATTTATTAATGAATACGGCCCTACAGAAACAACGGTGGCTTCCACTTTTTATCCTATCCCGATTGAAGAAGACGGCAAATGTCATTTAAATATAGTTCCAATAGGGAAACCGATTTATAATACACAAGTATATGTATTAAATGATAATTTAGAATATACACTACCAGAAGTTCCTGGTATCCTTTATATTGGAGGCGAGGGAGTGTCATGTGGTTATTTGAATAAAGAAGAGAAAACGAAATCTGTATTTATCAATAATCCTATTACTCATGAAGGAATTGTATATAATACAGGAGACGTTGTAAAGATGACTGTAACTGGCGATATTGTATTTGTAGGACGTAAAGATTTTCAAGTAAATGTCAGAGGGTATAGAATTGAATTAGGAGAAATAGAGAATGCTTTATTAAAAGTATCAGGTATTACAGAGGCTTGTGCAGAGATTCAATATGATGTAAACAAACAGCCTGTAGTTGTAGCTTTTTATGTTACAGCAAATAATTGTGATTTAGAATACAAGGATATAATGTCTGTTCTGCAAATGAAGATACCTCACTATATGTTACCTTCCGCAATGGCTAGAATAGAGCAGATTCCAATTTCTGCCAATGGAAAAACAGACAAGAAGCAATTACCCAATATTGCGAATCAGAAACAAAATTTTGTTAAAAGGGATATTGTAGGTCCAAGGAATGAAAGGGAAAAACAAATAACCTTAATCTGGGAAAAGGTATTAGGGATACCAGAGGTAGGTGTATTTGATAATTTCTGGGATATAGGAGGCGACTCTATCCGATCTGTAAGGTTAATAAAAGAATTAAAGGAGGTCGGATTAACCAACATCAAATTAAAAGATTTATTCGATAAACCTACGATAGCCGAACTGCTTGAACAAGAAATAGAGAATAATAAAGTTGAGAATCTCATTTGTATGAAAAAGGTTTCTACTCCATATGCAAAACTTATATGTCTTCCATATGCAGCAGGAACCCCTGGTATGTATAGTACATTTTCTGGGGATTTTACCGGAGAAATCAACTTATATACAGTACAATATCCGGGACATGGAGATGGACGTGAGATAAAGTCCTCTGTAGAAGAAGTTGGTGCGCTATTAGCCAATGAACTGAAAGAGGCTGATAAAGAGATTCCTTTGTTTATCATGGGATATTCTTACAGTTGCTATATTGCTTATGATATCTGTAAACGATTTGAACAAGAAAATATTCCGATACAGGGTATTATAATGATTGGTGGAACTCCTCCTACATTGCGTGATGACTTAATGCAATTCTTTTCAAATGACGATAATGCCCTTTTGGATTATTCACGTGCAAAAGATCTGTTGAATGAAGAATTGATCGCAACTTTATCAGATGAAGAAAAACATGAATATTTGCATGAGTTGAGAATGAATACTGTAGCAATGGTAAATTACAAGTTTCTTGATTGTAAATTGAAAACCCCATTATGTTCCATCGTCGGTAGAGAGGATGAGCCTACAATTCGAAACAATCAACATCTATGGAATAATTACTTTCAGAAAGTTTCTTTCCACCAATTGCCAGGAGGGCATGTTCTTATTACAAAATATCATGCGGAATTAGCTAAGTTGATAATGAATTATATAGAATTGCATGTATAAATATGCTTGTATTACCCTTTTCCGATATAGCAGTAGAAATTGTGGAAGATAGTCCTTTTGCTACTTCAGATAATCTCTTTAATGAGGAAAAAATATTCATTAAAAGAGAATGGTCTGAAATACGTCTTAAAACTTATATTTTGGGACGTTGTGCCGCACATCGTGCCTTACAGACTTTACAAAAGGAAATAGTTCCCATTTTAAAAGGAAGAGATGGTGAACCAATATGGCCATTTGACATAGTTGGTTCTATATCTCATAAAGATGCAATAGCAGTTGCTGCTGTTGGAAAGAAAAAGAGGTATAAGGGTATTGGAGTAGATATTGAAGATCAAACGACGATATTATCAAAAAAGGAATATTCTCTTTTTTGTACACCCCAAGAGATAGCGTGTATAGATAAGAAAGAATTTTCTCCTATTGACATTTTTTCACGTAAAGAAGCTATTCTAAAGGCATATTATACAGCATATAGTAAATTATGCAATTGGATTGATATTGACACGATAAATGTATCTAAAGCTTCCAATGTAACTATAATATGCATGTTAAAAAAAAATTTTATTATAAACCTATGTTGTGTAGAAAAGTAAAAACAATTTTAGTCATTATGGGAATATGTTGTTTCCCTATGATATCTTGGGCACAAGTTTTTCTTTCTGGTCGAATCGTAGATAAAAAGACAAATGAACCTGTTGTAGGAGCTTCTGTATATATACGAAAAAATCAGGTTGGAGATAATGCAAATGATAATGGGTTATACAGAATAAAATTACCTCAAAACGGAACGTATCTTGTAGAGGTTTCTTTTATCGGATACAAAACAATAAAACAGTCTGTTACTGTAAATAGAAATACAACTAAAAATTTCTTTTTGGAAGAAAGTACAGAAGTGTTGAATGAGGTCGTGGTAAAAGCATCCTCACAGCAGGCAGAAATAAATCATATACGTAAAAGTCCTATGGCTGTAACGGTTGTTGATGGAGCAAAATTAAGAGGTCGTTCAACTGGAATTGAAGAAGTACTTACTCGTACTTCTGGAATCAAAGTTAGAAAATCCGGAGGTTTGGGTAGCTCTTCTAAAATGTCCATACATGGTCTGGAAGGAAAAAGAGTAGCTATTTATATAGATGGTTTTCCTTTAAATAGCCCCGATGGTTCATTTGATATAAACGACATACCTATTGATGCCATTAAATATATTGAGATATATAAAGGAATAGTTCCTGCTGAATATGGCAGTGATGGTCTGGGAGGAGCGATTAATGTTGTTACAAGAGAGGACGAGTGTGACTTGGTAGGCTTTACTCAGGAGTTTGCTTCATTTGGTACTTCCAAAACGTTAGTCAGTGTAAAAAAAATGTTTGAAAAACCAGGGATTCAAATTGGAGGAGGTTTTTTTCATAATAAATCGGATAATAATTATAAAATGACTTATCCTGTTTTTGAAACAAATTTACCTTCAAGTGCCTACCAAGAAGTAATAAGAAATAATGATTATTATAGGTCCACAATGTATAATGTAGGTTTAACATTTACAAAATTCTGGTTTGATAAGATTGAATTAGAATGTGCTTTTTATAACAATAAAAAGGGAATTCAGGCCTTAGATTTTGATTCACGTTTTTCTCATACACATGGGACAAACATTATGCCTACTTTAACTTTAGAGAAGAAGAATTTCTTATTTAAAAACCTTGAATTCAAGTCAGGTCTAGTAACTCCAATCATTCATACGCATTTGGTTGATACCGCTAGAACAAAACGGCAATGGGATGGAACCATAACAAATACAATGGGAGAAACTGATGATAATTTATTAAACTATTCAGATGACAAACAATTTGAAATCAGACATAAATTGAATTTAAAATACAAGTTAAAGCAACATACCTTTAATCTTAACAATCAATTCACATATTCAAGGTATAGACCTAAGGATGATTATACAGCAGAATATGTTGGTTTTGACCCTAGTGGTTTTCCCAGTAATATGAAGGGAAATACTTTGGGGTTAGCACATGAGTATTCTTCACGTAATAACAAACTTCAAAACTCTTTAATGTTCAGTCTATACTATTTAAATTCTGGAATATATAGAACAAGTGATAAAATTGTAGATGAATCTGAAAGTGTTAAGAAAGAACCGAAAAAAACAAAAATAAACAATTTTTACTATGGAATAAGTGAAGGAATCAGTTATGAATTTTTCAAAGGGGTGAGAGGTAAATTTTCCTTATCACATAACGTGAGGCTTCCTGATACGGAAGAATTGTTTGGAGACGGAGTGACAGTAAAGCCTTCAGTTGATTTAAATCCCGAAATAAGTAATAATATAAATTTAGGGTTAATCATGGATAAAAGTAATTTTATGGGGTTAAGTCGTTTTCAGTTAGAGACAAATTTATATTATATGTATATAACAGATATGATAAGTTTATTTCCTGCTGATATACGAATGATTTATACGAATTTGGGTAAGACTCAGATCATGGGGGGAGATTTTGATTTAAAAATAGATGTGACTCCACAGCTTTATAGTTATTTTAACTTAACCTATCAAGATATTCGGGATAAGCTAAAATGGACTACTAATGACCAAAGTGTGAAAAACCCGACTTATGATAAACAGGTACCCAATATTCCTCGTTTTTATTTTAACTATGGTTTAGAGTATCATACAGAGGGATTACTTGGGAAACATGAAATATCTAGAATCTATATAGACGCATCTTACGTTCATGATTTTGATTGGAGTTGGCAAATGAGTAACTTACCAGAACAGCGAAAGAAATGGTTAATTCCTCGTAGTCATCTTTTTACGGCAGGATTCCAGCAATCTATTTGGAAAAATAAAGTATCATTAGGGTTTGAAGTTGAAAATATATTCAACAAGGAGAGCTATATGGAATTTAAAAAGCCTTTACAAGGTCGTACTTTTAAAATTAAATTACGATTTAATTGGTTTGGTGATGAATCTTCAGGGGGAGCGATGAGTTTGTAATATTATAAATAATTATTTTAACTAAAAAAAATAAAAAAAATGAAAAATCAATGGTTTTTATTGTCGCTATTAGCGACCTTTTTAAGTTTTATTTCATGTAGTAAAGATGATCCGTTTCCAACAGATGAAGAAGACGATATGAGTTTTGTTCATAGTGTCACGGTGGGTGATAATGCTTATGTTAGTCTATTTAAAGATTTAAATGTAGAACAGACAAGTACACAAAATTCTTTGGTCTTTGCAAAAGAATCTTTTCTTTTTACTTATGGGGGTAACATTTATGTCTTAGAATCGATGAATGCCCGTTTATATAAGTACAGAGTCGAGAATGGTTTGCTAATTCAAGAAAAAGAAACGATGATTCTCCCTTCCGGTTCTCTTCCTGCATTCCTTACATTTGATTCAGAAGAAAAAGCTTATATATCATGCGTAGGATTGGGAAAATTGTATATAATAAATCCTACGACAATGCAAAAAACAGGTGAAATAGATTTATCTGAATATGCAATTGGGAAAGAAAGTGGTGATAAAAATCCTGAACCTGGTGCTTCGGTTATTAGAGATGGTATTTTATATGTAGGATTAGCTCAAGATAAGTCCCAGTTTAACCCTAATACTGGAGCTTATGTACTTTTGATTGATACAAAGACAGACAAGCCTATTAAAATGATATCTGATAATAGAGCTACAATGGCAACCGCTTATGAGTATTCAGGTGATCCTTTCATTGATGAAAAAGGCGATCTTTATATTTATTGTGTAGGAGGCTTCGGATATTTTGCAAACTGTACAGAAGGTTTCTTGCGTATAAAGAAAGGAGAAACAGACTTTGATCAGTCATACTATTTCCCAATAGAAACAATTAGTATACCGGACATAAAGGGTAATAAAGCAAATTATATTTATAGCAAAACATATACAGGAAATGGTAAGCTATATGGATATTTCAATGTTCCGGGATATGTTAGTAATCCACCTGATTATGTAAATGACAAATCAATGCAAACATTTGAAATAGATGTTTATAATAAAACTGTCAAAAAAATGAACTTTGACGGAACTACGGGTTGGTCATGTAGTCAATGTAAAGCAGGAGACTATATGGTGTTCGGGATGGCTTCTACTCAAGGAACAGGTTATTATCTTTACAACTATAAAGAAGATAAGTATGAACCTTTAAAGATAAAAACAGAAGGTAATCCCTTCAAAATTCAATATTTAAAATAAATAAAGACTGCCGGAAGCTAAAAGATTCCGGCAGCTTTTTAATTTTTATGGAATGAACAATCGTAATTATGACTGTATAATCATTATAAGTGTAATCTCAGGTTTATTTATCACAACCTGCGACTATCTAGTACAGATGAAAACTGTTGAAACAGATTATTTTGTTTCAAGACTACTTTCTTTAGAAGAAACTATTTTAAATTTATCATCTTTTGGATGTATTTTTACTTTTCCTTTTTGGATATTAGGGACATACTTCATATACACAACAATGTGTAAAGTTAATAAAAAGCTTGCGCTTATTAATACATTCTGTATATCTTATTCTTTATTGATGTTGGGGTTTTATCATTACAGCTATGCCATAATATATAGTATTGGTACATCAAAAATGATAATGCAAACAAATATAGATTGGCAATTATTAACAGGATCTAATATACCTTTTTTCCCCTTTATGTTTATTCTACTTCCAGTGACCTGGCTGATTGTTGGATTTAGTAACTTTTCATCCAAAGCTATAGTTCCTCGATGGTCTATAGTTGTGAACCCTGTTATACTAACAATTATTTTATCTATTGTCACTTGGATAATTCCCAAGACCGAATGCTTACTACCAGGCATTTTTAGTTTGGGGATCACTCTGTATTATATAATTTGTTGGATAAGCTTAAAAAAAGATAGAAATTTATGTCTAAAAAGAAAGTTTTAGTAATTGGTGGCACAGGGATTGCGGGACAATTTATTACAGATTACTTGCTACATTATCATGATATTTGTGAATTATTTATAGCATCAAGAGGTATTCATAAGATATCAGAGAAGAAAGTAAAGTTCATAAAAATGGACATACATGATACCCAAAATATAGAATCTGTTATTAAACAATTTGATATTATAATTTTGGCACTTGGTCCTTTTTCATGTGTAGGAACAGATATTTATACAATTTGTTTAAGAAATCACGTAATATGTGTTGATATTAATGATGACTATGGACATAGTGGACGTGTACTAGAAATAAAAAATGAGAACATAACAAATTTTCGGGGAACAATTTTTACAGGAATGGGATTATGTCCAGGGTTGACAACTTTCATGCTAGAATATGCTGCAGAACAATTAAAAAAAACTGTTTTAGAAGCCGAATTGAGAATCTATTTTGGAGCAGGTGTTGTTTCTGGAACAGCTTCAATAATCAATATGTTTGAGGGTTTTAAAGATGACCTGATGCTCCTTTCAGAAAGGGAAATCCGAAGAATAAAACCAACTAAATATCATTCAGATAGAACTTTTACTTTTGATCGTTTTCATTCCAATATGCCATTAATATTCTTTTCTAGTCCTGAAATAAGGACTATACAACGAGCTAGTCGATTTGAAGAACTACAAAATTTTGATTGTGCTTTTCATCTGCAAAATCTTCCTATGGGCATAGTTCCCTTACTAAGAAAGAGCTCTTTTATTAGAAAATTGATTTGTAAAATGGTCAATAAACAACAGGGGCAATTGGAGAAAAATGAGAAAAACGAGAAATCTGTGATAGTATGTACTTATGTAAGAAATCAAAATTCTATTGTAAAATGTTTATTGCACTCAGATTCCTCATTTAGATTAACAGGAGTATTTTGTGCGGTAATTGTGCTCTCGATAATAAAAAGATGTATACCAATTATGCCTGGCATCTTTACTTTTGAAGACATAAATATCAATCTGCACATGTTAAACGAAATATTAAAAAACAACAACATAAATATATCTATAGAGGAATAGTATTATGGTTTATAATAAATATATAGGAATAATAGGTGGAACTGGAACAATTGGTTCTATTATAGTTAAATATTTATTACAACTACAAACTCACTTCCATGTTTTAATTGGTGGTAGGAGATCCATAAAAGAAATATCTATGTCTACATTTTATAATAGTGAGCGACTTAAGTATAACCAAATGAACTATAACAATGATGTAGAATTGGATAATTTTTGTTCTCAATGTTTGTTGGTTATTAATGCTGTTGGACCTTCATTTAAAATAAATGACAAGATTGCCTTACATGCATTAAGAAATAATTGCCACTACATCGATATAGGAGGATATGGCATTTTGCGTGATTTATTAAAACCATATGAAAAAAGCATTGAAGCTCAGAAACTTTGCTTTATTATAGGTGTTGGTTGGATGCCTGGTATTTCAGGCGTATTTTCTAAAACTATTATAGAGACTCATTTAAACAGCCCAGAAAATACTAATTTTAATATCTATTATGGTGCTGTTGATAATTGGTCATATAGTTCAACTTATGATCTGGCAGCATCATCTATGGGAAAAACACGTTCCTATGTTTATTCTCATGGAAAGGAAATACAGGTGTCTCCTTTTCGATATACACATCACAAATTTTTTCCTTTCATTGGACATAAAAAAATATGTATGCCATCATTTGACGAACAATTAACTCAATTGGCTACTTCTTTAAAACAAATAAGAAAGATATCAACATTCATTATGCTAAATGACTATATCTCAATGGGGAAGTTTATGTTTATAAAGATCTTTTATAAACATAATTTAAATAAAGCAACACTTATGTTGCAAGATGATTATCAACGTCTCGTTAAGAAAGAGAATAAGTGGGGAAGTGTAATTTGTCAAGTTTCTAAAATAGAGCCAGAAAGAAAGATAGATACCTTTTACTATTTATATACAAAAAATAATTTATTATATACTGCATTACCTGCTGTTATTACTACTCAATACATTTTAGAAGGTAAAACAAAAATAGGATTAAATTGTCTTTGTGACTCTTTGAATTGCCAATCTTTTATGTCGGATTTAGACTTTTACGGAATAAAATATTCATATTATGAACATAAAAATTAAAAAGAAAATTCTTGTGTGTATGTTGTGGTTATGTGCCATAGCATGTTTCACTGGTTTTCCCTGGATATTTTTCTCATGGGATGTAATTCACTCTTACATGGGAATCCATGATATACCATCAGACTTGACAATTGTCTTGTTTCGAGAAGAATGTTTGTTCTTCGGTTTTTTCTGTATTTATTTTCTCTTTCTTAGAAATATCGAAAAATATAAAGGACTTATTAGCTTCTGTTCTTTCTTAGTCGCATTTATGGGTGGTTTTATGTACTTGCTAAAACTTCAAACAGGGATTGTACATATATCATCAGATTATGAACCTTTTATTTGGCTTATAATTGGAAGTTTCATATTTTATTTAAATCATAGTATTAATGGTATAGCACCAAAGAAACAAAAACTTCCCGTTTTAAGTTGTTTATTCCAAGTGCAGGCAGGAGTATTGCTATTGAACATTGTAAATATTTTAGTCCCCGAACAGACTTGGAAAATAATGTTCAATATTTCTTATTCTACAGTTTCACCTTATGATAAATATACATTTGGAATGATAAGTGGTTTTACTGCTTTCTCTTCTATTATTATATATTATATCAGTAATAGGATTCTTTTTTTATGAATTTATCTAAAGCGATTCTCATTTTCTCTTTTCTTTATTTCTTAGGTTTCTTTGTGTGGGGAAACTTTAGTGAGTTGTATAAACCTCTATTTATTTTATATGTAGTATTAGTTGAGATTTTAAATATTGTAGGAATTAATTATATATTTAAAAGGAGGATATATGAGAAATAAAGAAGGGCTAGTCGATGATTTGATAACATCAATTCCAGGAGAATGGAAATTTGATGAACAAGTATCACAACATTTCGACACTCATGTAAGAAAAAGTGTCCCATTGTACGAGGAAGTACAAAAGGCTGTTATCGAAATAAGTGAATGGTTTATTAGAGACAATAGTGTTGTATATGATTTAGGTTCCTCTACAGGAGAAACCATTTCTCTTTTATTACAAAAGCATTCAAGAAAAAAGAATGTGAGATTCATCGGAGTCGAAGAAAGTTTACCAATGATAGAGATTGCAAGAAAAAAATGTAGTAGCGAATTAGTTCAATTTCTACAACAACATATAGAGGAAATAAATGAATTTGCTAATATAGATTTAGTTTTATCATTGTATACGTTACAGTTTTTACCTTTATGGAAAAGAAAAAAAGTCTTACAACGGATATATAATGGATTAGTAGAAGGTGGAGCTTTTATATTTGTAGAGAAAATAAGGGCGGAAAATTCACTGTTTGAGGATATATGGAATGACTTGTATTGGGATTTTAAGCAAGAAAATGGTTTGAATGAACAACAAGTTATAAAAAAGGCTCAAAGTTTGAGAGGCGTTTTGATTCCATTGAGTCTTACAGAGAATTTGAGTCTACTATCTGATGTCGGTTTTCAATGTATGGATACTTTCATTAAATGGCACAATTTTGCAGGAATTATAGCTGTAAAAATGCCTTCGAAAAATGATATAGAAGAAAATACTTATTTAAATACAGATAAAAATAATAAAATACAGCAATGAATACAAAGTTGATAATTCACATAGTAATTAGTTTGATCTCATTAAGTGGATTAATTGTTTATTATTACGCATTTCTACTAGGTTACAAAAAACATAATTCTCAATTAAAAAAACAATCAAAGCTTCCGGAAAAGTTATATTTTATGAGCACTTATCCAGCACTCATATGGTATGTATTACCCTTTATAGAGCAACCAAGGATGCATGGAATATATGACTGGTTAAATGGCGAATTTGTTTTTTTTAATGTTTTGTATATTCCAGTTTCTTTTCTGTTGTTTGTATATTTCTTTGGCATTTGGGGTAAAAAGTCTGTTTCTCAAAATATTGAAGCTACTAAAAGTGCATTTTATGCCCCAAGTAAATTGTTAACAGAAGGAATATATGCAAGAGTTCAACATCCAATGATCATAGGGGATATATTAGGACATTTTTCTTTGGTGTTATTAACAGGTGGAATCTACACTTGCATTTTATTCCCTATATATGTATTTATAGATCTCTTTATGATAAAAATACAGGTTAAGTATTCTTTAGAACCATATTATAAATCAGAACTTATAGTTTATAGAAAGAAAACCCCTGTTCTCCTTGATCAAAAACTATTATTTATAGTTTTATTTATGGCATTGTTGGTTATTTGTAATTTTTTAAATTATACAAAAATAATATGATTTATTTTAGCTGGGCCACCCAAATTATTTTGGCCATAATTTCATTTCTTTGGTTGATTCCTTATTATATAGCATTTAAGGTTGGGAATCGTAAATATATGTCTAAAACACTAGATTTATCTTGCAATAATAGATATACATTAATGTATTATTCGGGCTTTTTTATATCTATTCTTTGGTATATTATGCCCTTCTTAAATCAACCTCGCTTCAAACTAAACATTTTTTCTTTGTTTGACATAAAAGTAATACTGTTGGAAAATGTTCTTTACAATATTATCCTTATTGCATTAATTGGATATTTTATGTCTGTTTGGGGTACTAAAGTGGTAAATTGTAATCTGCAAGCAACCAAAGATAGGTTTTTGCATCCTTCAAAGTTAATAACGGAAGGTCCCTATAAAAAAGTGAGAAATCCGATGATAATGGGAGATCTATTTTGTCATTTAAGTTTTATTCTTCTGCTTGGAGCCATACATACATTATGTTTATATATAATTTATATATGTATTAATCTTGTAATTGTATATATAGAAAATAAATATTCATTATGTATACATTTCAAGAAAGAATATGAAGAATATGCTAAAAAAACTCCAGCTTATATGAATCAGGAATTATGGCTGTTTGCTATTTTTTACTTGGTAATTATTGTGACAAATATTTGTCTAACTACGACAATATATATTTAAATAAATAATGAAGAAAAAAGAAGGATTATCTAGGTTACTGGAAATTGCGGGAGAAAAAAAAAGTTTATTGCTTTTCTCCGGGTTATTTTCCGCTATAAGTGCATTATGTATACTTATACCATTTTGGTCTATATATGAAATATTAAAGGAATTGCTTGTTCATGCTTCTGATTTATCTACGATAGATTCTGAGCTAATGATCAGTTGGGGGTGGCTTGCTTTTATTGCTTTGATTGTGGGTGTACTATTTTTGTATGCGGGATTAATGTTATCTCACATAGCCGCCTTTCGTATTTTATATGGGTTAAAAATAAAACTTTCAGAGCATATAGGTCAGTTGTCTTTGGGATATTTAAATTCGACATCTATCGGTTGTATAAAGAAAATCATGGAACAAAATGTCGAAAAAATAGAGCATTTTATAGCTCACACTATTCCCGATTTGGTGAATGTGTTTGCAACCATAACTTTTATGTTTATTATCTTTTTTTCTTTAAATGGTTGGATGGCATTCACCGCTCTATTATGCATACTTTTAAGTATAGGAATGCAATTTTCTAATTTTGTAGGGAAAAGAGCTACTGCACTTACGAAAATCTATTTTGATGTCCAAGAACGCATGAGTGCTTCAGCTGTTCAATATGTGAGAGGTATGCCAATTATAAAGATATTTGGACAAAGTATACGTTCTTTTCGGCAGTTCAATGCCGAAATCGAAGCGTATAAAACATTTGCTTTAAAATGCTGTAATAACTATCAAAATGGTATAATTGCATTTATTATTCTGTTGAATTCAATAGTCACGTTTATTCTTCCTGTAGGAATATTAATAATGACCTCTGATCCTAAAAACATCTCATTAGCTGCAATTTATCTTTTTTTCATCGTGATGGGGCCCGGAGTAGCTTCCCCTGTATATAAACTCGCATTTTTAGCTTCAGGAACTGTAGAAATTAATGAAGGAGTAAAACGTATAGACAAAATATTTGAGGAAAAAAAACTATGTGAACCAGTTGTTCCTCAAATACCTCAGACGTATGATATTGAATTCAGAAATGTAAGTTTTGCTTACGAAGATAGAGAAAATATGACAAAGACAGAAGCGCTGAAGGATATCTCTTTTATCGCTCGACAAGGTGAAGTAACAGCTCTGGTTGGACCTTCTGGGTCAGGGAAGTCAACAATAGCCAATCTCATTCCTCGCTTTTGGGATGTTTCCTCTGGAGAGATTTTAATAGGGGGAATAAACATAAAAAATATTTCCTCACCCCAATTATTGGAGATCGTGTCTTTTGTATTCCAAGATACGTTTCTTTTCAATGATACCATATATGCCAATATTACAGCAGGAAATACTCAAGCTAGTTTATCGGATGTTATACAAGCTGCTCAAGCTGCCCAATGTGATGATTTTATTCGAAGTCTTCCTAAAGGATATGATACGATTGTCGGAGAGAGAGGCGTTTTTCTTTCTGGAGGAGAGGCACAACGAATTTGTATAGCTAGGGCTATTTTACGAAATTCTCCTATTTTAGTATTAGATGAAGCAACAGCTTTTGCTGACCCAGAAAATGAATATAAAATACAACAGGCCTTACAAAAGTTAATAAAAGGTAAAACTGTTATTATCATAGCTCATAGATTGTCTTCTATCACCTCTGCTCATCAAATTCTTGTTTTTAAGGAAGGATGTTTAGTTCAAAAAGGAAGACATGACGAACTTCATGTTACTACAGGCATATATAAAAATATGTGGAATGCTTATATAAATGCACATAACTGGAAGTTAAATCTAAAAAAATGAAATAATATGATTACAAAGGCTATAAAACATATTACTATAGGACAAACCAAACGTTTATACAAGCCTGTGGGGTATACAATGCTTGCAAACTTTATAAATATAGTTCCCTTTTGTCTTTCAATAGAAGTTATAAATACCCTTTTTAAAGCTTTTGATGGAACTGGAACTCCTCTAAACATATCTAAATTATGGGGGCTGATTGTGATAATGTTTGTATACATAATTTTTATGATTTTTGGAGAAAAGAAATCCTATAATGCAAATTTCCGGGAAGCATACAATATTAGTGCAGAAGGTCGTATTGCTTTAGCCGAACATTTACGCAAGTTGTCATTAGGTTTTCTTTATAAAAAAGATTCTGGAGAATTATCTTCCATGTTAATAACTGATTTTGCTATGACAGAACAAGGGATGTCGCACCATCTTCCTCAATTGCTTGGTGCACTGGTCATGCCTATTTTTGCTTTTTTAGGTTTATTGTTCGTAGATTGGCAGATGTCTATTGCTATGTTTTTATCCCTTCCTATTTCTTTTTTAATACTTATTTTCACTTCTAGTATTCAAAAGAAACTAGGGCAAACTCAAATTCTGGCTAAAATACGTGCCAGTAGCAGAATGGAAGAATATTTACAAGGTATACGTGTTATCAAAGCATATAATATGACTGGAATAAAGTTCATCCGTTTACAGGAAGCATTTAATGATCTCAAACGTGCGAATATCAAAACAGAAGCTCTGATTGGACCTATTGTCATGTTGTCTGTAACCCTTCTTCGTATGGGACTTACTTTGATGATATTATGTGGTACATACCTTTTAATTGGAGGAAAACTTTCTGTTGCTATTTTTGTGATGTTCCTTATCGTTGGCTCCAGAGTTTTTGACCCACTAACATTAGCACTAATCAATCTTGCAGAATTCCGTTATTATTCTATTGCAGGTGAACGTATTTTGAATTTACTAAATGAACCAGAAATGTCAGGAACACAAGATGCTCCGGAACAAGGAGATATTATATTTAGAAATGTATCTTTTGGGTATAATGATAAATATATCCTACATGATATAAGTGTTACAATGAAACAAGGTTCTTTAACTGCTATAGTTGGGCCTTCTGGAAGTGGAAAAAGTACATTGATGAAACTTTGCGCTCGGTTTTATGATCCTGATAAAGGTGTAATATTATTAGGTAACAAAAATATACGAGAGATTGATCCTGAGAAACTTATGCAACGCATTTCAATGGTATTTCAGGACGTATATTTATTTCAGGATACCATAAAGAATAATATTCGATTTGGTAAAGAGAATGCTACAGATAATGAGATAATAGAGGCGGCTAAAAAAGCTCAATGTCATGATTTTATAATACATTTACCTCAAGGATATGATACAATGATAGGTGAAGGTGGATGTACCTTATCTGGAGGAGAAAAACAGAGAATCTCAATTGCACGTGCTATATTAAAAGATGCTCCTGTAATTTTATTAGATGAAGCAACAGCTTCTTTAGATCCAGAAAATGAAGTGGAAATACAGTATGCAATCAATTCTTTAATACAAGGTAGAACTGTTATAGTTATAGCGCATAAACTAAAAACAATAAGTGATGCTGATAAAATTATTGTTTTAGATGGTGGAAATATTATAGAACAAGGGACACATGAACAATTATTAAAAGATGAGGGATTATATGCTCATTTATGGGATATTCAAGAAAAATCCTGTAATTGGAAAGTAAATGTATAGAGATGGCATAAGGAAAATCAAAGCCGACTCCGGAGCTTTTTGGGGGGAGGCGGTTTGGCGGCGTTTCCGCCGTTAAACCGTCCTGTTTTCGTTTAACGAAAAGACAACTTGCTGTTTGCAGGAGCAGACCACGTTTATCCAATAATTATTGTGTATCAGCCCATTGTATGGCTATTCTCCTGTGATTTTCGGGGCATTTCCATCAAATATTTGCCGACAGCTCTCCCCATTAAAGGGTGGATATCTCTCCATAATTATGTGACTTACGCTCATAATTCAGGAATAAGGAGACGAATATACGGGAAATCTGTCCTTTATATACCCTATTGTCCATTAATGGATTGTTACTTTCACACATCTACAAATGGAGAGTGGCAGTGAGTCGTATATGCTTCATGGTTTTTCTGCATTATCTCCATTAATGCGTACATTTGTTTATATTCAAATGAGAGCATTTGCTACAACGTACAAATAAATTATATCATTGTTGCTTTTTTGTTATCCATTCTAATAAAGTAAGAATTAATTCGCTTATTTATAATGTGATAATGTGTTTAGTAGGTTAGTTGCCCACCAACCGATACGGAACACCACCAAGGCGATAAGTATGATGATTTTGTCTATTCCCACGATGACACCCGATGTCAGCGACGTGAACCACAGCTTCGCTGCATCCTTCTCCATGTTCGTAACCTCGTCCACGCCAGTTTGTTCCATCGTTGCCTCGATAAGGTTGGGATCGGACGTACCCGTGTGGGCGACATCGGCTTGTGCCTGCAGGGCAGTGTACATCGTGTCGCGCACGTAAATCAACTCCTGCACTTCCTCGAACTTGTCCGAGATTTGCGAGGCTTCGGCCTCGTACAGGTCATGTGTGTACGAACCGACGCAGTTCGGGATATAGGAGAGGAAATCTAAAAAGCACCAGTTGCTCCCGCTGTTTGCCATGCCCGTGTCTGCCGGAGGATACCACCAGCAGAGAATGAGCGACACGGCCAGCGGTCTGAAGAGCTTCATCACGTCCAAAGGCTCGTGCTTGACCATCATTTTGTACGCCATGCCTGCCGCCATGACGATAGCGAACAGGGCGGCCAGCGCCATGCACATCTGCAATATCCACCAAAATGGACCTTGCGAGCCGGTAAAGGTCGCGTCGGTCAGGAACTCGTTGGTCTGAAAAATCACGTCGTCGATCTCCTCTTCCAAGAGGTCGATACCGAAATCCGAAAGAATATTTCCGTCTGCCATAGGTTATATGCTTTTAGTTCCCTCTGTTTACCGTCTCGTCTCCGTCGCCCGTTCCAGTGCCGCCGTCCGACTGTGAACCTCGCACCGCAAGGCGCGATTCGTTCCAGCGGCTCATGGCGTTTCTGACGACGCTGCTTTTGTCCAAGGTTCGGTCGGCGGTTGCGTTCAGCAATCCGTCCGTGGCCGTGGCGTTCTGTCTTCGGGCAAGGTAGCCGACCAGAATCTCGTTCTGCCGTACCACGTCTTCGTAGATCCGCAGGTATTCTTTCTTTCGTTGCGCATTGGGCATATAAGCGTCCTTCGTTGCGTCGATGGCACACTGGTACACATGATAGTATTCCGTCCACCGCTCCTTGTCGTCCGTCGTGCCCCCGGCAAGGAGAATCCGGTCTATGTTGCGCTGAAACCGCTCCATTTGAGCGTTTATCTTATCGCCCTCGGCCAGCCATGCGAGGTCAATCTGCCGGTCGGCCACGTTCAGCGCCTCGATTTCGGCACGTTTGACCAGAGCCGAGTCAATGGCTTCCGCTTCATCTGTCTGATTGTAGAGATTGACACCCGCCAGCGTGCGGAACGACAGTTTGTTCTTGCTTGCCGCCGACTTCTTGTACTTGTTATGCAGCAGCGTGTAGTAAAGTTCGGGCGACAGAGCGCCCGTACCGGTTTCCATGACCGTAATCTGGTTCTGTTTCGGCGAGTCATGGTTGTAAGTAACCGACTGCGCCTTGACACCGCTCGTTGCAACTGCTGCAACCGCCATGAGTAAGAGAGTTCTGTTCATATTAATTTCCGGTTATTCATTATTTTACAGTTATTTATATCGTATAGTCATACTTTGAGGGCCTGCTTCAAAGCCGTAAATATTGGTACTCATTCCTGACTCGTTTCTCTCCCTGCGAGAAATGCGTCTCGTCTTTTTCAATGCAAATACATTTTCTATGCGTATAGATACAGGCAATTGCGGTGCTCATGCTCCCCGATGCAAAATCAAGGACAGTATCTCCTTCCTTTGTGTATGTTCTTATCAGATACTGCAATAATGCAATCGGCTTTTGGTTGACATGAATCGTTTTGCCTTCCGATTCCGCTGTTTTGAAGTATATCACACTTCGTGGATACCTTGTCCCTTTGTTTTCATTTCTGAATGTAGGATTGGGGACATTGTTTATTCCTGTCCAATTGCTTCCTCTCTTCGTGCGATTCCCGTAAGGCTCACCTTCCTCCATGATGGGATAATAAGGGGTTCTACCTTTACCAAAGACACTTATTAGCTCATGTGCTTTTAGAGGTTGTTTTTTAGCGAGAAGAAAATTGCTTGCTTTTGACTTTTCCCAAACCCAGTCATATTTAAATTCCTCTAAATTACCGCAGCGTAGAAGGCTGCTGAACGGTTCGCTGCCAAATAAGACCGTAGGTGCATTTTCTTTCCTGACTCTCCTGATCTCTTTCCACATTTCCGGGAATGGTATTATTTTATCCCACTGTGAAGCTGTGATTCCAAAGGGGGGATCACATAAAACCAAGTCGATACTTGATTCCGGAAGAAAAGGCATTACTTCAAGACAGTCGGCTTTATATAACGTAATGTCTTTTGCAAAAACAATCTTTTCCATTGCATCAATCTAAATGTCTCTTTATCCCTTGGTTATAATCCCAATAGGCTTGTTCGTACTAAAAATTCTTTCTCTGTTTTTATTTCCCGATGTCGATGGCATGGAAGTCAAACTCCAACCTGTAGATAGTCTGTCTTCTTTCCCTTTCATCGTTCATTAATAATCCAGCCGTCCCGCTTTGCGCCATCGTCCGAAAGCTCCGTCGATAATCTCCTTGACCTTGGGACGGTAAATCTTCGCTTTCCAGTAACCGATACGCACCTGTATGTACCGCCATGTCTCGATATACGCCCGGTTCAGGTGTCGCTCGATGTCGTCCAGCGACGTGTTCACCGCTTCCAGTACCAGCAGCAGGTCGGAGGTCGAGCAGGCCGCCGCCCCGGTGGCATACAGCACAAGGTCGCTCACCGACTTGTAGAGCTGCTCCCCGTCATTGGCGATGTCCCGTATTGCCTTTTCGTTGATGGCCAGTATCACGGCATCGCCGGGGTCGATGCGTCCCCGTTTCACGATTCTCTCGTTGAAGTCCTCCAACAGTTTCTTGTAATCGCCGATACGGTCGCTGACCGCCGTATAAGTGCTTTTCACGTTCAGTACCGTCCGCAAGGACTGGTACATCACGTCGATGACATCGAAGGCACGGGTGTAGCGATCCAAGTCCACATTCAGTTCCTTGTACTCGCCGATCTCCTTGCGGCTGTATTCGTGCAGCAGCTTGTTGCTGTATTCCAGCGTACTGCGGGCCAGCAGCAGGCTCCGCTGTTTCTTGTGGTCGTTGATGTAGGCTTCCACTGACACGATGTCGAAGGTCCATTGCGCCTTGGCGATGCCGGGCAGGAGAACCAGCAGCACGACTGTCATCAGCAGGGCACGTTTCATGGCCGCACCTCCTTTCCGCTGTCTTTGCCGTTTCCGTTCCGCAGGTTTCGCGCATTCTCCACCCAACGTTCGTGGCATTCCTCCACGAGCGTCAGCCTGCGTCCCTCGTCCATGTCCAGTTCGGGCAGCACATCCTTCAGCACGTCGATGATGCTCCGCTTATAGTGCATCATCTTTTCCAGCGACACGAGGTCTGCATATATTTTTGTAATCCGGGAATCCACTTCCCGTGCGATTTCGAGCCGGTCGCTCGACCACAGCAGATGGTACACCTCCCCGGTCGGAGTCTCTTCCAATGGCGGGGTACGGGCGTATTCCGTCGTGATCTTGCACGAAGGGTGTTCCCGTGCAATCTCCGCAATACGGTCGTTCACCAGTTTCGTTTTCTCCGCGTCCGACAGGTTCGGGTCGAGTGTCAGCACGTCGGCTACATACGTGTCGGTATATTCCGTGGTCAGTTCCCAACTGATCTGCACGATGGCACGGTGTATCTTGATACCGAGGAAATATTTCGGTTTGCGGGCTATCGAGACCGTCGCCTTGAACGTGATGACCCCGTTGATGTTCGGCATGGTCGCCTTACGGACATAGGTGTAGCCGTTCCACGCCCCGCCGTCCTGCCATGACAGGCTGTAAGCCGTCTTACAGTCCTGCATGATGGCCGGTATGCGGTAATAGTCGTCCGTTGCCACATCGTTATCGCCCGCCGCCTCGGCTTTTGCGTCGGTGTATTCCCGTTGTTTCTTCTGCCATTCGGACAGCTCGCTTTTCAGGCGGTCTATCTGTGTTTTGTTCGCATTGTACTGCTGTCGGTACACCGCCGCCTCTTCCACGCTCGCCTCGGCGATTTTTTTCAGCAGGTCGGCATTCTCATTCTCCAACGCATTGATTTGCGACTGAAGGGCGGCCACCTGGTTCTCCGCCTCCTGCAGCATGGCGTCCAACTCGGACAAGTCCAATTCGTTCTCCGTAACCGTGGTCTGCATGGCACACTCCTTTGAATGGGCGTTCAGGGATTTGCCGCACTTTCTGCACTTGTACTGCGTCGTGCCCTGACCAAGCGTAGCCCCGTCCGAGCAGGTTACGCTGATGGTCACGCTCTCGCAGCCCTGCAACTTCGCAGCGTCCGTCGCCTGATAGTAGTTCCGCGCATCGGATGCGATATAGTAAGTATAACCCTCCTCGTTGTCGTTGAACTCCAAGAGGCGGGCATTGAGTTGCGCCTTGAACGTGTTCAGGTCCATCGAATAGGAATCGAACACCTCCTCGTAAATGATTTCCTCCCGGTTCCAGCTTTTCTTCACATGGATTTCATAGGCATAGGCTTTCTTCGTCTGTTTGCCGCCCCGACTGATGATGTAACCGTTCTGCCAGTAGTCGATGGTGTAGGTATAGCCGTCGTTCTGACTGTTGAGCAGCTGAACCCGGCTTCTCGACCAACCGGCGTACCGTTCCGAATTGGCGAGAACCTGCTCCCGTTGCGAGGCATTGGGATAGAAGCCGGGATCGGTCGTCTCGAAACGTGTCCACTCTCCGCCGTTCAATATGCTGTTGTCGTCCGTCGGCGGGTAGTAATCGCACAGGGCGATACTCCCTTGCTCGCGACGGGCGATATACCACCGTTGCGTGTAGTAGTTTCCCGCTGTCTTGTCCAGATAATCTGTCATCCACGAGGTAAGGTCGTAGTTGCTGAAATCGAACAGTCCCGCCACGTTGTCCTCTCCGCCCACCATATCAATCAGCAGACCTCCGAGGTCATGTTCCGCCTGCTCGAAGAGCGCACCGTAATGGTCATACAGGTCGATGACCTTGCTGACCCTGCCGCCCATCAGATCATGGAAAGAACTGGTCTGCAGCAGGACGTCACCGATATTTCCGATACCAGCCGAGGCGAGACCGACACCCATGTTGTAGAGGTTGTCGATGTCGTGTTGCAGGTTCTCTTTCGTAAAGTTACCCGGCACGCTGGCGAGATCGTCCAACATACGTTGCCAGTCGATGTCGCCCACTTCCGAGAGTTTCAGCAGAGGGGCGATGTTTCGGTTGATTTCCAGAAACACGATGTCCGAAAAGCCCAGCGTGCTGTTCGTCACCACACTCTCGAACTGCATACACAGACTTTTCGTCTCGTCGCAGATTTTCATCAGGTAGCTGCCCCAGTAGATAGCCGTTTGAGGCGAGCGGAGCATCAGTTTCGCCACCACCCATATCTTCGGCATGATTTTCTCCGAGACCATGCGGTAAATGCGGCGGTAGTAGTAATTTTCTGTACTGCTATTCCAGATACCGAGGTCGGAAAAGGCTTTATGCTCCAAGAACTTGGAGGCAAAAATCCCCGCCGTAGCCACTTCCGCCGCATTGTAGTGCTTGAGAATGTCATCGACCTGCTCCCGGTAATAGCTTTCCGCCACGGCTTCCGTACCGAAAGCGGTTACCCTTTGCCGCCACCGTGCGTGCGTCGTAGTTCACGCTGTAATACTGCGCGTGGACCTGCTGCACAACGGCGAGCGACAGGAGTATAAGGATAAGTGACAGCCGTTTCATCATGGATTCCTCTCCGGTTAAAAACAGATATCCGTCAACGGTGCGTCATGCCTCTTAGTGCACGTATCAGTCCGTCGGCCTCATATACGGCGGAATTTGCCACCAGACGGTGATGTATGAATACCTCCTTGGCGATCTCGTACCTGCGTTGTTCCCACTTCGCCTCTTCTTCCTCGTCCTGTACGGAATTTTCTATGCCGGCGTATTCGTCCAGTTCCTTACCGAGCATCCCCAACCGGAGATTGTATCTTTCCAGAACATCCTCTATTTCCTCAATGCTTTTTCTTCCCATGTCGCGTACCCTTACCAAGTCCTTTCCGGGCCATTGGCACAAATCCCGGATGGTCTTGATGTCGAACTCACGGAATATCCGCTGGATACGGGCTTCATATTTGCTCCCGAACTCAAGTGTCTTTACACTTTGGCTAATGTCTATCTTTTCCATTTTTGTAATTAATGATTTGATTGTTATTGTTTTACATGAAGGTTCAATACCTGCCCGGCCTCGTTGACCTTTTGGGCGAACGGCAGGGACTTCCCGATACCGCTGGCGTTCCAGTCCCGGCAGTACGCCTCAATAGCTTCCTGATGACTGCACCGCAGTTCCCGTTTATAGAGTTTCAAGGCTTCTTTCTCCGCCCGCTCCGTGGTGTAGGTCATGTAACATTCTCTTGGTTCTTCTACACCGTACACGCCGCTGGTCGTTCCCCGGCGGATGAACACCTCGCGGAAGAAACTGCGCCCTTCCTTGTTTTCCAGCCGGTTGATGGTGAATATCTTCTTGCAGTCCACGTCAGTAAGGCCGAGGATAGCCTTGATTTCATCGAACCGCTCACGGAACTTGCTCTGGTCGAGCAGCATCACCACGTCCGAGTTGTTGATGATGGCTTCCTTGACGATAGGGCTGCCGATGATGTCCTGTATCTCCTGTGTCACCACGCCGACCGAAGCCCAGAACTTACGGGCCGTCTTGTACATAAACTTGATGTATTCGGCCATGAGCGGGCTGGCAATCGCCTTCCACGCTTCCTCTATGACCAGGACTTTGCGGTTCTTCTTGATACGCATCTTCTGTAAGAATACGTCCATGATAATCAGCGTGACAAGAGGGAACAGGAGAGGATCATCTTTTATACTGTCGATTTCGAAGACGATGAACGTCTCATCAAACAGTGAACTGTCCATGTTCTCGTTCAGCGTCTTTTCATGATTGCCTCCCCGGTAGAAGTCCTTCATCATGTAACGGTACGTCGAGATGTCGATGCCCGAAATGTGGTTCTCGGTACAGATGTCGGGGATGCGCTGCACGGAAAACTCATAGAACGAGTTGAACGACAGCTCTTCCACTTTTAGCTCCTTACGGCGGCGTTCCATCTCGTCGATCATGCGCTCGATACGCCCGGCCCGCTCTCCTTCGTCCTCGTCCCGCTTCTCGGTACGGTTACGGTCGTCGATGAGCAGCCCCTTACGCAAATCCTCCCGTTGCAGGGGCGTGAAGCCGTCGAAACCGTTGAAATAGGTGTCGTAATACTCCGTGATGACCTGTTCTATCAGGCGGTCCTCCGTCTTCGTGACCGTACCCTGCGAGCCTTTCCAGATGAGCAGTACGAGGTTTTTCAGGAAGCCCGTTTTCTCCACATTCATTTCAACCCGGTTGATGCGGAACGGGTTCATGGTAATCGGTCTTTCCTCGGTATAGGAAATGTACTTGCCGCCGAGGTATTCGCAAAGGCCCTCGTAGCTGTTACCCGTATCGACCATCACCACGTCTGTGCCCTGCTCGTACAACTGGCGCACGACAGAGTTCATGTGGAAGCTCTTGCCGCTGCCCGAAGGCCCTAAACAAAAGAAATTCGAGTTGTCCGTCAGTTTGTTTTTCCCTTCCTTTCCCGTGATGTCGATAGCTACCGGCACGCCTTGGCGGTCCGTGTAGTAAATTTTCAGCGGTGTTTCTTCGCTGTGCTGTATGTGCTCCTTATACATCAGGCACACCGCCGCGTCACCCAGCGTCAGGAAGCGGTCATAGTCCTCGTTCATGCCGTAGCAGTTACCCGGAAACGAGTTTACGAACAGTTCCAGCTGGTTGTACGCCCTTTTGGAAATATGGATACCCATACGTCCGAAAGCATTCTCCAAATGGTTCGTGCATTTTTGCAGGTCCGTACCAGTCGGTACGGCGACAATCAGGTTGAAATGAGTGTACACGAGCTGCTTGCTTTCCCGCGCGATGACCTCCTGTACCCGCTTGATGTCCTCCACGGCCATCTGGTTGCTCGGATTGGGAATACTGGCGTGCCGGTTCTTCTTTTTGTCCAGCAGGGCCAGTTCCCTTTTCTGATTGGGCAGGAAGACAATCTGGTTATAGATGACAGCCTCCGCACTCGGAATGCTGTCAATGGCAGCCAGCAGGTCCACGGGCATATCCGTGTTATTGACCTCTATATTGGTATAAGGTCTTATCAGTGAAGGCAGTGCGGCGCAGTCCACATCGACAAGACTATATACCTTGCAGCGTTTGTCGCCCATCGAGACTGTCTCGTCGTCTGCCTTGAAGTTGGTCATCGACACGATCCGGTCCTTGAAGTTCATGGCGAAATAGCGGTCCACGTATTCGCTCGCCTCGGCTTTGTTCAGGAACTTGGCCTGTACCCCGGCATCGTGCAGCTGGTCATGCACTTTGCGGATCTTGACCAGAAAATCGCGCCACTTCTTGTTGTCGAACGAGAACAGTCGGCTCTTCTTCGCCTCCTGTGTGATAGTCAGGTAACACACGCTGTCCGTGTAGTTGCGCCCCTTGAAGTAACGGAAGTAGGCCGACGAGAGGAACTCGTGTTTGTCGCCCGTCTCGTTCTCGAACTGTTTCCTGACGAAGATGTCCTGTTTGTGCAGGGCATATCCTTCGCCGAGCGTCTGTGCGAGGGCGGTGAAAAGGTGCGTGAACTCATAGTAGCTGTCAATGTTCGCGCAGTATTTTTGCACGGGGTTCTCTATTTTCAGGATAGCAGAATATTCGCCCGTCTTGGTATAGAGCACGCCCACGCCGTTCGTCTCTTCCACGGAAAAATAGATGTCCTGAAAGATACGCTTGCGCTTGCCTCCGGTACCGAACGCATAGACCGACAGGGCCATGCCGGCACACAAGGCGATAAAAAGTAGAATGATGTACAAAGTCATCTTAAAATACGATAAAAAAGGCCGGGCCGCCCGGATTTCAGGCGGCCGGCCCGCGTTCAACATTCAACAAGACCACACGTTGCCCGTGATGGTTTTTCTTTTCTTCTCACAGCTTCTTCGAGTGGGCGTAGATATACACCCCGCGCCCGTCTTTCTTGGTATGCAGCCCTTTCCGCTGTTTGAGCATGATAAGGGCGATACCCGTCGAGACGACCGCAACCAGCACGACCAGTCCGACCACGAACCCTGCGAGACAGTAGGCGATGATAAAGCCGACGATGGCTCCGCCGGCAACGCCTGCCGCCCAGTAGATATAGCGTCCCTGGATGCCCATGAACTCCAAAGGCCGTTGAAGACCTTTGAACAGCGGGTAGTCAGGGTAGCGTTCGTCCTTGCCTTTCATCGTGCGGAAGGTTTATGCGCCGATACCGAAGAACATCGGAAGTGCTTGTGCGGCAGCGATTAAGAAAATACATGCGCCCACGACCATCATGATTTTCTTCTTCACGTCCTGTTCCTCGTTGTGTGGGCTAAGCACCCAGCGCCATACCCACCTTGCGGTGGGCGGTT
>ERZ779937.156-NODE-156-length-33571-cov-3.458468_pt1 | contig 33571 bp, 24 predicted proteins | sample MGYA00511185_ERZ779937 | MGnify/ENA primary metagenome ERZ779937 (study PRJEB29588, sample SAMEA2147216) | human gut metagenome | biome: human gut; feature: human-associated habitat; material: faeces | place: Denmark | collected 2008/2010 ... | reverse complement strand
GAATCATGATTTCTGGAACGATTGTCCAGTCGGCATGTTTAGCCTGTACAGCTAATGCTGCACGGATAACTGCTTTTGTCTGCATAACAGCGATTTCTGGATATGTTACTGTCAGACGGCATCCACGATGTCCCATCATAGGGTTAAATTCATGAAGAGCTGCACGTCTCATATTGATCTCTTCTACTGTAACTCCCATATCTTTGGCAAGAGCTGTAATCTCTTCCATTGTGTTTGGAAGGAACTCATGAAGAGGTGGATCTAAGAAACGGATTGTGACCGGTCTTCCTTCCATAACCTCATATAAGTCTTTAAAGTCTTTCTTCTGATAAGGAATTAACTGATTTAATGCGATTTCTCTTGCTTCTTTTGTTGTAGAGAGGATCATACGACGGATCTTTGGAATTCTCTCTGCATCAAAGAACATATGCTCTGTACGGCAAAGTCCGATACCTTCTGCACCAAGCTCACGAGCTTTCTTAGCATCTGCAGGAGTATCTGCATTTGTACGAACCTTAAGTCTTCTGAACTCATCAGCCCATGCCATAACACGTCCGAACTCACCAGCGATTGAAGCATCAACTGTTGGGATGATTCCAGCGTAGATGTTACCTGTTGTACCATCGATAGAAATCTCAGATCCCTCTGTGAATGTCTGTCCTGCAAGTGTGAACTTCTTGTTCTCCTCGTCCATATTGATATCACCACAACCAGATACACAGCATGTTCCCATACCACGTGCAACTACGGCTGCGTGAGATGTCATACCACCACGAACTGTAAGGATACCCTGAGCAGCCTTCATTCCTGTGATGTCCTCTGGAGATGTCTCAAGACGTACAAGTACGACTTTCTCTCCTCTTTCAGCCCATGCCTCAGCATCGTCAGCTGTGAATACAACCTTACCACAAGCAGCTCCTGGAGATGCTCCAAGACCCTTTCCAAGTGGAGTTGCAGCCTTAAGTGCAGCAGCATCGAACTGTGGATGTAATAATGTATCAAGGTTACGAGGATCGATCATTGCAACAGCCTCAGCTGGTGTCTTATGTCCCTCATCTACTAAATCGCAAGCGATCTTAAGAGCAGCTGGAGCTGTTCTCTTACCATTACGGCACTGAAGCATATAGAGCTTCTTGTTCTCAACTGTGAACTCCATATCCTGCATATCATGGTAGTGATTCTCAAGAGTCTCACAAACCTTAAGGAAATCAGCGTATGCCTCTGGGAACTCCTGCTCCATCTGAGCGATTGGCATTGGAGTACGAACACCGGCAACAACGTCCTCACCCTGTGCATTGATAAGGAACTCACCCATAAGCTTGTTCTCACCAGTTGCAGGATCACGTGTGAATGCAACACCTGTACCTGACTCGTTATTTAAGTTACCGAATACCATAGGCATTACGTTAACTGCTGTACCCCATGAATAAGGGATATCGTTGTCTCTTCTGTATACGTTCGCACGTGGGTTATCCCATGAACGGAATACAGCCTCGATAGCTAACTTTAACTGCTCAACTGGGTCTGAAGGGAAATCTGTTCCTAACTGGTTCTTGTACTCTGCCTTGAACTGCTCAGCAAGTGTCTTGAGATCCTGTGCTGTAAGCTCTACATCGAACTTAACACCCTTCTCTTCCTTCATCTTGTCTATGAGCTGCTCGAAGTACTTCTTACCAACTTCCATAACAACGTCTGAGAACATCTGGATGAAACGTCTGTATGAATCGTATACGAAACGCTCGAATGCTGGATCTGGGTTGTGTGCTATCATAGCAGCAACAACGTCATCGTTAAGACCAAGGTTAAGGATTGTATCCATCATACCTGGCATAGATGCTCTTGCACCTGAACGAACTGATACAAGTAATGGATTCTCAAGATCTCCGAACTTCTTGCCGTTGATCTCCTCCATCTTCTTAACGCCATCCATAGCCTGAGCCATGATCTCGTCATTGATCTTACGGCCATCCTCATAGTACTGAGTACAAGCCTCTGTTGTAATTGTGAAACCCTGTGGAACTGGAAGACCAATTGCTGTCATCTCAGCAAGGTTTGCACCCTTACCACCGAGAAGATTACGCATGGTCATGTTACCCTCTTTGAAGGTATATACCCACTTGTTTGCCATTTTGCAATTCCTCCTAAACTTTATTTCTGGTATGGTAAAAAAACCATCCATATACTTGATTAATGTGTGCCCTTATACAAGCGCACACATTAATAATACCATAATTTCAGCAAATATCAACTAATTTTTATTATCTTTTCCCTTATGTTTCATACTATTTTTTTGAACACGGACAGACTTAACATTCTTTACTATGACAAATATCATAATTGCAAGAATTGCAACTATCCCAAGCGCACCAATAGCCAGCGGAACGACCATTCCGCTCTCACTGATCATGGTGGCAAGCGGTACCTGCTCATCTGCTATATCATGCTTATTGTCGTTTGCCGCCTGTGGTACCTGCTCATCTGCTATATCAGTATTTGGCTGTGCCTGCGGTGCCTGGATTCCATCCCGCGGATCATTCTGTCCGTCAGGCACTATTGTGTTTGCGGCATTTGCTCCATCTGCAGCTCCGTTATTTGCCGCTCCTGCTGCATTGGCTGCCCCGGCTGCATTTGCAGCTCCTGTGGCTGCCTGATTGCCGCCTGCCGCAGTATTGTCATTTGCTCCATTTCCGGCAGCAGCCATGCTTGATGCAGCCCTTGAATATACAAAATTGAACACGTTTTCTGACGCATTTGACGACAGTTTTCCTGTCTGATTATAGCTGTCCGGAATATATCCATCTATATACAGATAAGCTATAACCGGCTCATCGCCCACATTACCATAATAGGTACGGCTTTCTGCAAGCTTATTGCCATCTGTATCCACATAGTTGACTGTATACTCAGCAAGCTCGCCCGGTATGCCATATGCAACAACATAGTCCTGATCTCCCGATACGAGAAAAGCCGACTGTACAACCGTATTATTGTCACGGCCGCTTAATCTGATTCCCTTTACATAGTACTTGCTGTTTTCATTAAGTGCCACACTGCCCTGTGCATCACAGCTGATGACATCTCCATATTCAAGACCTGTGACAATTATTTTGTCTCCTTTAGTAGAAACAGAAACCGAAGCCTCATTGCCTGATGCCTTTCGTACCTGCACACCACCGTTTATGCTTCCCTGACCTCCGGCTGAGAAGGAAACAGTGTATGTATATGAAAATGCCTTTGCATCTGCTGTCTGTGAGAAAACACCGGTTATGACAACAAGAGCTGCAAGAAAATATTTAAGCAATCTTTTCATTTTGCTTAGCCCCCTTTCTGTCACTTACGAAAGCCAGTATCATCAAAATAATACCAATCACAAACACTACAGCTGACGCTATTGACCAGATATCTCCGGTCTTTACCTTGCTTGTTGTAGTTGTAAATGTAGGTGGATTTGATAAAGTTGGATCTGAGTTATCCTCTACCGCAAAGTTCATCATAAGCTTTGCGAGTGTATCCTGATATATATTACCCTGACTCTCTCCGTCAAGCCCTACTAAAAGCTTTACGCTGCCTCCCTCTCCAGGCTCTAATGTCTTTAAATAAAAGAACTTATCCAGAGAGTTTGTAGCCTCATTGAGTCCTTTTCCGGCTGTTGTCTCCTTCTCACCACCTACGCTGGTGCTGCTGTATATAGTGTCCTCTTTTCCATCCGGTCCTACAAATGTAAGAATATATGAGTATCCACCATTTTCAGCAACAGCCTGTGTATCCTCAAGACTCTTTAATACATCATTGGACATATACCATTTCGTCGAAATACTGCTGTTATTCTTTATATCAACGGAAAATGTGACAGAATCTCCCGGCTCCATCTGTGAGACAGAGGCTGCTATTTTATTTGAATCGAACGAACTGACCATCTCCTTGCCGGTAAACTCACATGAGCCGGCTGTAGTAGTATTCTCATCTGCAAATACAGTGCCTATCGAACCAAGGATAAACAACATGCATGATAATAATGCGATAAATTTTTTCATATTGTCCTCCTTTACTCTAAGCTAAGTGCCCCGTCATCTGATATATTTACATCAACACCCCACGCACTCTTAATTGCGTCCTTTGCATTGTGTGTCTGTACTGCATCAACAGTTGCCTCCAGCACAAATTGCGCACCATCATATTCATAGGTAGTAGTGATGGTTGTAAGTCCGTTATCATCAGTCTGTGATGTCTGACCCACAATGGCTGCAATATCGCCGGATATACTGATTTTGTCTGTAAAATCAGTGGATGTCTGACCTTTTTTTAAAATAGAATTGTAGTAAAATACATTTCGCTCTGTAGTCTCAGCACTCTTATCCTCTGTCCAGCCATCGTTTGTAAAGCCAATCTGTATCTTTGATGGATCAAGGTTTGAAAGCTTATCACCTGTCTCCTTGTCTGCCCAGTAATGCTGCACAGTCACTCTCACATACTCATCTATCGAACCGCTGTTTTTGACAGCAAGCTTCTCATCGTATTTTTTGTCGAGAATCAGTTTTTCATCTCCGGCATTCTTTAGCATATCTCCAAGCAGCACTCCTGTTGCCTCGCTCCAGTCATCATCCTTATGCTTATAATCACGCCAGCTCACATCATTGCCATTCTCATTCAAAGTAACACCTATGGATTTGATGTCAATCTGAGCCAGATAATTATCACTCATATATGTAAGAGTCGCTTTTGTAGATCCAATCGTCGATGCTGCAAGCATTATCGCAGAGGATGCTACAAGTATAATTGGAAGTTTTCTCTTCATTACTCTTCGCCCTCCTCTTTATCATATTGTGCTGTCGCATCCCATTTTGCATCAGGTGCGACACACGGATTGCCATTCTCATCATATGTGACAGGAGCACACTCCTGAACCACAACTACATTGAAGCTGGTCTTTACCTTTTCACTAACTGTGATAGCTGCAACAATTGGCTCGGTTTTACCACCAACCGGCACTACCTGACTGTAATACCAGTAGCCATCATCTGAAAGGCTCCAGTTTGAGCCTGATGCCTGTATATCAAACTGGCTTGCTGCAATTACCTTTACCCTGACAAAACAGTCTGCTTTTCCTGTATTCTCAATCTCAATAGTTTTCTTCCAGTCCTTAAACTTCTCCTTGACATCAGTTGTAGGACCGATATCTACTGAGATACCGCCCTTTGCCGTAGCATAGGTTGTAAAATATGCCAGTGTCGGTTTAACTGAAACACCACAGACAATGAGTGTTGCAGCAAAGGCTGCACATACAAGAATACGGTGATTTCTATTAAGTTTTTTACAAGACTCTGATAATTTTTTCATTAATTCTGCACCCATTCCCATCCGGTTCCGTCATACTCAAAATGGTTTACGACACCGGTACTATAAATCAATTTGTCGTTGTAATCGTTTGTGAAATCAACATCTGCGGTCTCACCGGCCACAATCTGTGTCTCTATGCTGTCTGAGGAGGTCACCTGATAACTGCCAGCGGCATATACCTCCTTTACTATCACCCTTGACCCTGCCGGAATATTGTCAATAACTACGCTCTTAGCCCCTGTACTGTCAAATCTGATTGATGCGATATCTGAAAACACCACATTACCATCCCTGTCGTAGGCCTCAACATCAAATGCAAACACCGGCTCACCGAGTGCTGTATTGTATGTCTTTAATGTCTTATTAATCTGTAAGCTTCCCATAAGCCCGGTCTGTTCAGGCTTCAGCTCGATATCGATATCATCATATATCCATGAATCTGAGCCGCTTCCTGTCATAGCAAACTCATTATTAGGAACCGAAACCAGATACGGCACAAATGTGTATCCAAATCTTGCCGAATCAGCCGGCTTTGCATACACCAGATACAGTCCCGTCTTAACGCCTGTGACGTTTCCCCTTCCGTTTGAAACATCTATTACCTCATCTGCTGTCAAAGAACCTTTGTCTGCAATGTCCGCAGCTGTCTTCGCCATCTTTTCCCAGTCATCTGCGGTAGTTTTACTGCTGATATCTGATATAGATTTAGTCAGCTCATCAAACTGCTTCGTTGCAGTGTATACATCGTTCTCATCTACATCTGCCACTCTGTAAAGCTCTACGGGAAAATCCACAGTATACAAATCCTCCCATGTATCAGGGATACCAACTGTTATAGAGCATTTCTTATCAATATCAATATGCGTCCTTGCAAAAATGCTTCCACATGGCAGAGAAAACAAGGCTATCGCTGCTATAGCTATACTGACAGCTCTTTTTAAACTATTGTGCATTTTTCCTCCTTCCTGATTCTATCTGAATCTATACAATATCGTTTTACTAAGTATCTTACAAATTATAATATACAAAACCAGAAACAGAATGCCAAGCACTATGGCTTCATGTAACGGCTGTACCTGCTTTACATCCTCGACAATAAGTCCCTGTGCATCATTTGCAATCCTGTGACCCCTGATAAGAAGCCTGTGTGAATTCACACCATACGGTGTACATGTGATAAGTGTACAGTAATCCTGCCCTTCCTCAATCTTTAAGTCATTAAGCTCATCAGGCAAAACAATCCTTATCTGATCAACCTCGTAGGTCAGTGTCTCGCCAAGCACATACAGCTTAAATGTGTCACCCTCCGCCATCTGGTCAATATCCGTAAATAGCTTAGATGACGTAAGTCCTCTGTGTCCTGAAACAGCACAATGTGTGCTTGCTCCGCCAACCGGAAGCGATGTGCCCTCGATATGGCCAACACCTATCTGAAGTATTGTATTGTCTGTGCCGTGGTAAATCGGCAATGAGACATTGATGGACGGAATCTCAACATAGCCCATGACTCCTGTGCCAGATACATCAAGTAGGCTTTCATACTCTGCTCTGTCCGAATCAGACATATCATATCTGTCCTGCTTGCTTAAAAGCTTTTCATTGTAAGCCTCTGCCGCCTGTCTCATTTCTTCAAGCTTTTGTTCATCTGTATTGTCTACTGCATCGACATAGCTTGCGATTGCCCTTGACTGATGGAATGAATTCCAGTAATCACTCACCGTCGGATATAGCAGTAAGGACAGTCCTGCAAGAAACACTATGACAAACAAAATAGTTGATAATTTTCTTCTCATAGCACTCTCCTTACTGTTATCATTTGCATAATATAATTATGCCTATTGTAACTGCCACGAACCACTAAAGCGGCTCATGGCAGATATATTTTATCATAAAATGATATTATTTAACACGCTTCTTTGTTACAAGAACAATTCCGCCACCGACTACTAATATAGCACCGATTACATAAATTGCAACACGTCCGGCACCACCGGTTGAAGGAAGGACTGAGCCCTTAAAGTTCTGTACAGGTGTGCTTAAGCTGCCCTCAGCTTTATCAGCTTTAAGTGTAATATTACCGGTCACCTTATCTCCGCTTAATGACTTAAGCTCAGGAGCATCAGACTCAATTGAGTGGTCTGCTGTGATTGTGAATGCAATATCTTTTGCAGTGTTGTAACTATCAGGAGTCTTTGTCTCCTTAAGTACGTAATCACCGTCATCAAGACCGCTGAATGTGAAGACATCATTCTTATCGCCGGAAATTACCGCTTTGATTTCTTTGTCTGCTTCACCTTTAATCTTTTTGTAAAGAGTAAACTCTGCACCATCGAGTGCTTCGTTCTTCTCATTTACCTTGTTGATTACAACCTTGTATGTAAATACGATTACTGTATCCTCCGGAGTCTCACCTTTGTCTCCCTCACCACCATTGTTAGGGTTGTTAGAGAACTCAAGCTTTACCTTATTTGGGTTTCCTTTTGAACCGATAACAGCATTCTTATTGAGAGTTGCTTTGTACTCAACTACAATCGTCTCACCATTTTTAGCTTCAAATCCTTCTGCTAAAATGTTGTCACATGTAAAAGTAAGCTTTTTGCTAGCTGCGTCATAATTTGTTTTAAAGAATTCTGTAACATCCTTATTACCTAATTTGACAGTAACAGTTCCTTTATTGAAATCAAGTCCCTGTGAAAGAGTATCATCAAATTTGAGGTAATATGACTTATATGACTCAACATTTGCAGGTAATGTAGCTGTAAGCTGGAATGGAACTACATCTCCGATATCATAATCGGCTGAATCCTGCCATTCTGTTGTAACACCTGTTGTGTCGTTTGTGTCTTTTACTTTCTTCTCAACAGAAGGTACATCTGTCTTTGGTGTGATTGTTGTATCAGCAACGATATTGAGGATATACTCTGTGTAAGCCTCGTCACCTGTTAAAGAGCTATCCTTATCCTTGATGAGATAGTAACCAGGCTCAAGTCCTGTAATCTCAGTCTTGGCATTGTCCTGTGTTACTGAAACAGAACCTGCTACTGTAGTGCTTAAAGCTGAAGCAATTTTCTGTGCCTCTGCCTTAAGATCTGAAGAATTTGTCTGCATTCCTGAAAGCTTCTCTACATAAGCTTTTGCATCATTAGCAAGATCTGTCTTTTTGTCTGCCTTGATACCGGTACCCCAGTCAACGTTTGAAAGTGTTGTCTGTGATTTTGAAAGATCTCCCTTTAAAATCTGGTAAGCCTCATAAGTGTGGCCTGCCTTTGCTTCATTAACCGTGATGGTAAATGTTTTTTTGGCGCCTTCGCCCTCAGCAAATACTGTAACGCTCATTGCAAGTGTAAGTACCATTGCAAGAACTAAAGCAATGCTTCTTTTGATCGTTTTCATATTGCATTCTCCTTTTTATAATGTTTTATGTTTTTATAGAAAAGTGTTATTACAGCTATTGCTATAAGCACAACTCCACTTAACATATACAACCATCTGTTACCGCTTCCACCTGTTTCCGGAAGCTCATACTCTATGAGTTTGTTTGTAATCTCAACAGTACCGGACTCTATTGCATTGGCGCTGCCCGGTGCAACGTTTGCATCGGTCTTTGACATTTGTGTACCATTTATATCCTTAAATATATATGAAACATCATAGCCTGACATACTGTTGTTCTGATTTATTCCAACCTCTGTCACATAATATTTATATGTGGTACCGGTCAGAATACCATTTTCATTTACATCCTGCAATGGCATATTTTCAAATACATATGACCATTCACCTGCCGAATCAGCTGTCAACTCAACCGGATTGCCATACTTCTTATCATTACCAGCCGAATCCACCTGATGCAGCTGCAGAAAGATCTTTCCATCAGTCTTATCTAATGGATTATTCTTTGAATCAGTCCATTTTTTATCGACTGAGATGCTGGTGGTCGCAACTGCTACATCCTCATAATAGTACGGTGTATTTACCTTTGCCATATCACTTCCCTGTAATGAGCTGTTTTCAGCTACAACAGGATGTGCTGAGTTATCTGCACTGAAATAGAAATACTCCTTGTGTGGCTCTGCCGAGAGTATGTAACCATCCGGTGCCTTTGTCTCAACTATGTAATACTGTGTATTATACTCCAGATTGTCAGTACTCATACTGATATCAATTCTGCCGTTCTTATCGGTGGTATACTTACCTAACGGCGTATAAGAGCCATCCGGTGTGTATCCAAACAATTCAAACTCAGCGCCCTCAAGCTGCCTTCCATAATCATTCTTATCTACCTTATACAAGGTAAATGTATTGCTCTTAATTACTCCGGCAGATGATTTTGACTCTTTGTAAACTGTCCGGTTATCCTTTCTGTCTTCTCCCTTTTCGATGCCCTCAAGCTTTGCTGTATTGCTGACATCCATTATAATCGGACTGTGTTCACCAGGAGTACCAATAACCTGTGCATTGACCTGATAAGTATATGTAAGCATAATGGTTTTGCCATCAGGTACATCTGCATTTATGTTTCTATATGAATAAGCACTCCATTCATAGGTACCATCCTGTGTACTGTAATTCCACTTACATTCATCTATCGTTTCTCCCGGCTTATAAGTTCCATCGCTTTGCTTAATAGCTTCTCTAAACTTAACTGTAGCCGGCATTAAATCAATATACCATAATGTCTGAATACCATTACCATATGTACGTGTCGTAAATTTAAGCACATCTTTAAGCTTCAATGTATCGCTATCAGGCAGATAGTCCTTGCCATCAGGGTTTATTATAACCGTATAACGCAGCCTGTGATTGTCTTCATCCCACTTGTAGTTCTTGGAAATAACCTTATCCCCCTCAGTAGGATTATCACTGCCTGATTCGTCAGGCTTTGACATGGTCTGTGTCTGATAAGCCGATCCGATTTCTTTGTTTGTATTTGAAGATGCTGTGGCTGTATTCTTATAAGCCACTGTTTTACCGGCTTCAAAATTCTCAAAATCATCTATCGTGCACTTGTATACTACATATATGTGAGAGTTCTCATTCCAGCCATGTATAGTTGTATTGGTCTTATCAGGCTTTATAACCCTTGTAACCACAGTATTTGTGTTTTTATCCAGCGTAGTACCTGTTTGAATTCCATTTATAAACCAGTCGCTGCCTGATACCGTATGCACCGCACCTTCAAAGTCAGGATAAACAAAGCCCTCCTTATCAGCATGGGCTAACATTATCTTTACGCTCTGCAGTGTAACACCCTCCGGAAGCTTATCAGTGATGGTATACTCTGTTGCATCGGCATCCATAAGTACATCAACCCGCCATGTGAGTGTTCCATCACTTTCTGTGGTTTTCAAATATGTCTGACCTGTTTTACCATTTCCATCAGTCTTTTCAATCTTTGATGTCGTATGGCTATAAGATGCAGATGCACTTGAATTTAAAGCTTCAAACTTATTCACATATTCAACTCTTCCACTCGGTGTCGTATCGGCGGTTGTGCTGTATGTAAATACGACGGTCTTTTCACTGCTGCTTGTCGGATAATCCTTATTAAAGCTAATATTTACCGAGGTAAATCTGTAGTCATCAGATTCGGATACTTCATTAAATTTTGCTGTTTTTGAATTATTATTCTTATCCAGATATTTAACAGTAATGTCACCGATATATCCATCAAACTTTTCCTTAACCTGACTTACAAAATCATTCATCTGGGTATACGTCATGTAATGATAATTCTTCTGAGGTTTGGACGACATTGTATCAGCTATGCCAAACTTCTTAGGAAATCCCGATGCCGGAATTGTAAACTTGGCCTCCCATTTTAAAGTATACAGACTGTTATCTGTCTTTTGAGCATCAACAAGCTTCTTTGTAATATTCTGCTTTGTTTTTGGAACATTTACACTTGAAGAACTCTTATATGACTTATCATCCTTAGTGAGAATAGCATTATTATTAAATTTCTGGTCATCAAATGTCTGGAACGCCTCTGTATAGTATCGGACAGTATACTTATTGCAGTTCTTGTTACCATCTGTAGAATTAAATGTAACCGATGTCACCTTGCCACTGCTGTCTTTGTTAATTGTATATCCGTCACTGGGTGATATATCAATGCCTGTAATCTTATCAAACATATCATCTGTCAGGACAGCTCCCGCAATATCCTCACAGGTTTTATTTACTGTAACCGTCCAGATAATTTGGTTATTAGTCTTATCATATCTACCGGATTTTTGTATAAGATTTTTGTAATACTTTACATAGCTGCTTGACGTATCTATGACAGTTTCTTTTGATTTTTGGTCTGTTGATTTACCGGTAACGAAATTAGTTGCCTGCCATGTAGCATTATTTCCCAAATTTCCGGCATTGGTCAGGTAATACCTGTATGTAATAGAACAGTTCTCACCTGCACTTAATTTTGGAAGCTTTGCAGTAAGTGTTGCCTTTCCCGCATCTGCCGGGTCATTCTTTCCTGTCGCTGTTGCAGTATAACTGCTTTCAGCATCCTGACCGTTTTTCTTTATGCTGTAGGTAAATCCGGTAGTATCAACCCTCATACCATTGCCGTTAAATTCATCTGTGATTTCGATATCATCAGGTGTACCTTTTTTAGAGGATACATCCACAGTAAACTCAACATAATAATTACCATTTTCATCAATAGCAATATTATTATTGTTTGTATTGCTCTTCTTTACAGAAATATCGTAGTTTAAGGAATCATTTCCGTTCCAGTGGACATTATTCTTGTCTACTGTTATGGTGACATCACCACCGATATATATATCCACATCACCAGAATCATTGGTCTTGCCCTCACCAAAAGCTTCTGCCTTTGCCCAGCCCTTTATATCGCTGCTTTTACCCTCAATATAACCATCTGCAAACCTGATAAGAATTGCATATGTACCATCCTCATTCTTGATATATCTGTACTGAAACTGTTCCGTATCTCCGTTGTCATCACATTTTGTCTTCCAGTAATTACACAGCTCATCCGGAATAGTCACCGATGGATCATAGACATAATAATAATTCTTAACAGTATTGCCATTGGCATCTACCGTATCATTCTTTCCGATTCCAAAGTCCAGCTGAACCTCAAGCTTGAACTTCTCGCCGTTCCAGTCCACCGGTTTGCCCTCACTTGACATTTTGGTATATGAGCCATTTGATTGCAGTTTTTGAAGATTAACATAGTTTTCTGTGACATTATCTATGGTATAATCCTTCTGATTCTGATCTGCTGCTGATGCAGGTTGTATAAGTCTGTACGCAGTAATGCCCAGCACTATAACAGCCATCGATATAATAAATGTAGCAAGCTGTCTACGTCTTCTCACTCTTTTAAGCCGCTCTTTGCCGAGACGTTCCATATCCTTATCCATTCTGCATCCTCCTTTCATAGAGTTATATATAATTCATTTTACTTAAATCGTTATTCAACAGCTAATATATTACACACTTTTGGTCACACAACGGTCACACGAGCCTTTAAATCGGGATTTTCTACTTTTTTACCAAAAAGTTCCAAATAACACTAGTCAATTTTGCTAATTTTAGACAATGGCCAGATGGCAAATGTAATTCTGCCGACTACCTGCTCCTCTGAGACACAGCCTATAGCTGTATTTCTTGAGTCAAGTGATACGCTTCTGTTATCGCCCATCACGAAAATCTTGGATTCAGGAACCTGATAAGGCAGCTCTATATTACAGTCCCCTAAAGCTTTTTCATTGAGATACGGTTCATCAATTGCGATATCGTTTACATAAACCGTGCCATCCTCTGATATATTGACCCAGTCACCCGGCATCGCAATAACTCTTTTTACAAGTATCTTGTTATTGTAATAAAAAGCTATGACATCTCCTGTTTTAAAGTCATGCCCCTTTGATGCCATAAGCACCTGTCCCTCCTGTAACGTCGGTGACATGGATGTTCCGGTCACCTTCAAAATAGGAAGCCACAGGTTTGCGACCAATATTGCTGCCGCTGCCACTACCACAAGTGTTCCTACGGTATTGAAGAGTGTTGATGCAAATTTGTTGTTATACTTCACTCTTCTCAGTTCCTGACGCAGCTCCTTTATGCCAAGATCATCGCTATAACGGTCATAGTCGTCTGTCATGATACTGCGATAGCCCGATGTATCTTCAGTCTTCTCAGCACCTTTATTCTCAACTTCTTTACTCTCAACTCTGTTTTCTTCTGAAGCCTTCCTTGATATTTCCTTTTCTATATGTACAGATATATCCTCCGGCCGGTTTTCTTTTTTAGTCTGCTGATATTCCTTCTCTATTTCAATATTTTTTTCTATATCAGGAGTTATGTCTGGCACCGGTGTTACATATTTGACCGGAATTATTTCCGCTATTTCCTGTGATATATTTTCATCAACATTTTTGGTCTGCTTATGTACCTGCGTTACTTGTTCAGATGACTTAACAGATGTTTCCATCATCTGTGCCAAAAGTAAATCAAGCTTATCCTCATTGGTAAGTGGTTTCTGTTCGACATCCTTCAACTCCTCATCTTTGCTTAAATCCACTACATCAATATTATTTTTGCTTTCTGCAACAGCTGCAGTATTGTTATGATTAATCTCTGCAACTACCTTTTTATTGTATTCAACATCTGTGTAGCTTTTTGTCGAATTTGTAAGGTTAGCTGATTTATTCTGCTTAATTTTCTTCTGTTCTCTTTTTTTTCTTAGCTCAATGTACTTTACGGCAACTCTTGCCAGAGCATATATTGCCTTTTTATATATTCTTTCTATCATTCTTTTGTCCAATTATCCATTCATAAACACAAAATATTGCTTCTATATTATTTTCTTGTCAGATTATTTGAAGCCATGGATATTACAGCAGCAAATTTCTGGATTTCCTCTGTTGCTGACGTGAGTTTGTTAATTGCAGCATTGATATCACCCGATGTCTTTACCTCACGCTCAAGTGTCTGAATATGTTTTTTTGTCTCGTCAAGCTCTTTTCTTAAGTGTTCAACCTCTTTACTTCTGTCTAAAAGCATCTCTAGCAGCTCACTTCTGCTCAGCTTCTTTAATTCTTTTGCTTCCATATTCACAACCTCCATATATCAAAACAACCAAAGAATAGCTTACTATATCTTTGGTTGTCATTTGTCATCTATATTATATCGCAAAATTTGATTTCTGATATGTTTTTATATTAATTTTTGTGACCTTATTCCTAATTTTGTATAATTTCACTAAATACATTTTCAAAAAAGTTGTAATCGCTTTTTTAAACCTCATTTAACAAAAAACATCGTTAGTTTGTACAAAATTAGAATTCAAATTTCTTTGCAAAATAAGCATCAAGCTCATCAATTGCGATACGCTCCTGCTCCATTGTGTCACGGTCACGTACTGTCACACAATGGTCTTCCTCTGAGTCGAAATCATATGTCACGCAGAATGGTGTTCCGATTTCATCCTGACGACGATATCTCTTTCCGATTGTTCCTCTGTCATCATACTCACAGTTGTATGTCTTTGAAAGCTGTGCAAATACCTTTTCAGCACTCTCATTGAGCTTCTTTGACAGCGGAAGCACTCCAATCTTTACAGGTGCAAGTGCTGGATGGAAATGGAATACTGTTCTTACATCCGGCTTCTCCGGTGTACCGATATCCTCCTCATCATAAGCTGCGCAAAGGAAGGCAAGTACTACACGGTCTGCACCGAGTGACGGCTCGATAACGTATGGCAGATATTTCTCATTCTTCTGGTCATCGAAGTATGTAAGATCCTGTCCTGAAACTTCCTGATGACGTCCAAGGTCATAATCTGTACGATCAGCAATTCCCCAAAGCTCGCCCCATCCGAATGGGAATAAGAACTCGATATCTGTAGTTCCCTTTGAATAGAAAGCTAACTCAGCAGGATCATGATCACGCAGTCTCATCTCATCCTCCTTGATTCCAAGGGAAATGAGCCAGTCACGGCAGAAGCCTCTCCAGTACTTAAACCACTCAAGATCTGTTCCCGGCTCGCAGAAGAACTCTAGCTCCATCTGCTCGAACTCACGTGTTCTGAAGGTGAAGTTACCAGGTGTAATCTCGTTACGGAATGACTTACCAACCTGTCCGATACCGAACGGAATCTTTTTACGTGATGTACGCTGTACATTTTTAAAGTTTACAAAGATACCCTGTGCTGTCTCAGGACGAAGATATACTGTATTCTTAGCATCCTCTGTAACACCCTGGAAGGTCTTGAACATGAGGTTGAACTGTCTGATATCTGTGAAATTGTGCTTACCGCATGATGGACATGGAACATTGTGCTCCTTGATGAAATCTACCATCTGCTCGTTTGTCCAGCCATCAACTGATGTCTCAAGCTCAATACCATTGTCCTGCGCAAAATCCTCGATGATTTTGTCGGCTCTGAATCGCTCGTGGCACTCCTTACAATCCATAAGCGGATCTGAGAAGCCGCCGAGATGTCCTGATGCAACCCATGTCTGAGGATTCATGAGGATGGCGCAGTCTACACCTACGTTATAAGGATTCTCCTGGATAAATTTCTTCCACCATGCTCTTTTTACGTTGTTTTTAAGCTCTACGCCCAGGTTTCCATAATCCCATGTATTTGCAAGACCTCCGTAAATTTCTGAGCCCGGATATACAAATCCTCTTGCTTTTGCTACCTGTACGATTTTGTCCATGGTCTTTTCCATAATTCTTGTTTCCTCTCTATCTTACTTATGATTTATTTGTATTCGTAACTGTTCAGTACCTTCACAGCAGCAAGCTGCAGGCGCATTAGAATCAGATGTACTGAATAGTTACTTGTATTCTTAATTATAATTAAATAACAATTCACGCCTTAATCTACTTATATATAACATATGTGATATATGACACCGGCGCTGAATTGTCCTCCTCACTGTCAAAGTCAAATGTGACCTCGTTGTCCTGCTTGACCGAGTTTAATATATCATCATCACTGACACTACCATCCGCTCCGTTTTCCGTTCCTTCCGTCGCATCGGCTTTTACTGCTTCCGTGTTCTCTGTGACACTCTCTGTCCCTGTGGTTTGTGATGCAAGCAGGCTGTACTTGTCACCAATCGCAACTGTTTTGTCATCTACAAGCTTTACTTTGTCGACAGATGCATATAATATTTTCCCTTTCACATGCAAATTTGAGCTGCCTTCGTAAACAACGACCTTGTAGCCGGTTTCATCCAGAAACTCAGATGATTCACATTTCTTTGCCTTGCCATCATCTATCGCTGCGAAATCGGTCTTGAAATCATATCCGGCTGCCAGAGCCTCCGCAATCGTTCCTGAAAAAAGCTTTGTCCCATTGAAATCAGTGTATTCATCGGTTGACGCATAGCTCATGGTAAGAGATGCCTTCTTTTTCTCGACAGTCAGCTTTTTGAGTTTGATCGAACCGTCATTCTTCTTATTGTAGTCGTCTATTGACTTGTCCACATAGCTTTGTAAGTCATCCTGCTTGTATGCAGCTGTATCAAAGTCCTCGACATCTGTAGATACCACACTGCCGTTTTTTGCAACAAACACCGTGCTGTCCTTGGTATAATAATCCGTACCGCACCCGGCAAGCAAACCGCATGTCGCAATAACAGGCAACAGCATTGATAGCTTTTTATTCATAGCTGCCTCCTAAAATATAATCTATGATATTATACCCTTTTGTATATATGATTTCAAGTATCATATTTTAAAGGGCAACGACATGCATAATATCTATTAGTTATTTCATGATTTAATTTCATGCTTTAATTTATCACAGAAAAGCTGCTGATTTAAAATCATGATGCACATAGATTGAAAGATATTCCTTCATTATGCTTCTCAGCTCCTCGAGCACATCGTCTGACACTGCAAATGTATACAGCTTCGTGATATCAGCTGAAACAATATACTGCATGGTATAGAGTGTATCGCTTAGTATATGCCTGCCCTGCACCTGCGTGCCACAGTTGTCGCAAAACACCCCTCCGCATCTTGCCGAAAAGACATTAAGTCCTTCCCTTGAATGACAGTGTATACACGAAAACAGCGATGGGCCCTCGCCATTTATCGTAATAGCCTTAAGCTCAAAAACAGCCCTGACCAGCTCATTTTTATATGCCGGTGATTCAAGAGCCCGGAGTGATTGATAAAGGAGCTTTAACATATCCTTCTCGTCATTGTTCTCCTGACAAAAATATCCGCAGAACTCCAGAAAGTAAAACCCGGTGTATACTGCTTCCAAATCCTGTGTCAGCTCCCTGAAATAGTTGCTGATTGTGACCTTTGAAAGAGAATATGCGCTTTTACCCTCAAACAGCTCAAACTCACCGAACGAAAATGGATTGCTTCCTGCCATAAGCTGGCTGTTTGGACGTCTTGCCCCCCTTGCAAAGGCTGTGATTTTTCCTCGTTCCTTTGTGAGAATCGTTATTCTTTTGTCAAAATCCCCTACTGGCATGGCTGAAAGCACCATACCGGTCAACACTACACTCTGTGACATCTTAATCTTACTTTCAAAATACTATTCTTCCTCTTTGTATCCAAAGTTCTTGATAAGGAAGTCGCTGTCTCTCCAATCCTTCTTTACCTTGACCCATAGCTTCAGATTCACCTTACAGTCAAGCAGTCTTTCCATCTCATAGCGCGCATTGGTGCCGATTTTTTTAAGCATGCTGCCCTGCTTTCCTATAATGATTCCCTTATGGGAGTCTCGCTCGCAGACAATTGTGGCATCCATATCTATAATAGAACCACTCTTTGTCTTTCTCGTCTTCATGCGGTCAATTCCTACTGCAATGCCATGCGGCACCTCGTCATTTAGAGCATGGAGCGCTTTTTCCCTGATAATCTCAGCACAGATTGCACGCTCCGGCTGATCTGTGATGGTGTCCTCATCATAGAACTGTGGACCATAAGGCAAATACTTAAATATAGAATTAATAACATCATCCGTATTCTGCCCTCTTAAGGCTGACGTAGGAATAATCTCTGCAAAGTCGTATACCTTGCGGTAGGTGTCTATATACTCAAGCACCTTTTCCTTTTCCACAGTATCTACCTTGTTGATAATCAATATAACAGGTGTATTAACCTTTTTAAGCTGCTCTATGATATGCTGCTCTCCCGCCCCGATAAAGTTGGTCGGTTCCACAAGCCACAGCACAACATCCACCTCATTTAATGTCTTTTCCGCCACATTGACCATATACTCGCCCAGCTTGTTTTTTGCCTTGTGTATGCCCGGAGTATCAAGGAACACTATCTGTCCCTTTTCCATATCCGTGTATACTGTCTGGATGCGGTTTCTTGTGGTCTGAGGCTTGTTTGAGGTGATGGCAATTTTCTGACCGATAAGCCTGTTCATCAGTGTTGACTTGCCCACGTTTGGTCTACCGATTATTGTAACAAAACCCGATTTGAAATTCTGTATCATTTTTCCTCCTATGTGAATCTGTATTTATATAAGCTTTTCAACATTCTCAAAGAGCTCTGCCGACTCTTTAATCATATTTTCATTGCCGATGACACATATACTGTCCTTCTTAAGTACTGCCTCTACAAGGTCTGCAAGCCTTCTGATATCTTCTGGCTGTGCATTTAGTATCTCATTTCTCTCCTTTTGAATCTGCTCGTAGGTAATACCCTCGAGATATGCAGACAGTGATCTGCTTCCCTTTGCTTCCGGATTCATAGGCGTATCAAGAGCACTGAAGGTACCGATAATATACTTAGTCATATCCCTCTCGTCAGGTGAAAAGCTCTTTATATACTCAGGTATCCTGTCATAGACATCAAGTGTATCTGAAAGGTTAGGGTCTCTATATGAGACAAAGTAGCTCTCTCCACTTCTAAGGAATGTATTCATGCAGCCGTAAGCACCACCCTTTACCCTGACATTTATCCAGAGATAATCATAGCTTAAGATGATACGCAGCAGTCTCAGTGCTCCGGTGTATTCATAGCCCTCGCAGATGAAATCACCTGTTTTTGCCACATACTGTATCTGGGATGCATCAATAAATGCTTCCTTTGCTGTATTAAAATGAACCTCAGCCTGATTGCCTACAGCACTCATTTTATTAAATCCAGCTATAACTTTTTCCAACGAAGGCTTTGCATTGCAGTATGCCTCGTTATTTCCGGTAAAGCTGATAAGCATTCTGTTTCTTGCAAACAGCTTTTTGGCTATTGCAGCAAGCTTATCTGACACACTCTTTGGTGACTCGGAAAGTTCCTTTTCTATGCGGCATATAGAGCGGTAAAAAGCAATTCCCTTTAGCTCGTCCTGATAAAGCGCGTAGCGCGAGAAGCTCGACATACTTCGCATAGCTGCAACCAGATGACCGGAACTGCTAAGGTTAGCCTGAAGCCTTGCCTTAATCTGCGCTACAAGCTCACCCAGTCTCTTTGTATCTGTAAAATCCGATGAAAGAAGCATCTGCTCCATAAGCTCAAGTGCCTTGTCAAGATTTTTCTCCAACACCTTAAGCTTCACCTCAAACTTAAACACGAAATTATTTCTATCCTTAATATCCGGGTGACTTGCAGTACCTGTGCTGATTCCGCCGGTATATATGTTGGTAGCATTGGCTAAATCGGTATAGCTGTACTTTTCGGTGCTCACCAGCCCGAGTGCGTTTGTGAAGAAGCCAAGATAGCCAAGCTCACTCTGAGCAAAATCACCTGCATCAAATAAAAATGATATATAATCAATGCCGTTTGACTCTATGTCATGACGCACAACCTTTACATCCAAAAGCTCATCCTCAATGTTTGAAAAAGGCATAGCATTCTTTTTCATATCCGCTCTTGTAAGCATTGGAAGCTTGCGCAGGTCTTCATCCGACGAAGGCTCCTCCTGGTATTTCTTTAAATGCTCTGTATCCTCAATCAGCTTTTTAATCTCTTCATCCGAAAGAGATGCCTTGTAATCGGAAAGCTCCTTTGCCAAAGCCTCCTCCCTCTCATTGCCAAGGCCGCGCTTCGGCTTTACTGTGACAGATGAACCATGGGTATTGTCAAGCAGATACTCCTGTATAAGCTTTTCAAAATAATCAGTATCTACAGCCTTTCGAAGCTTTGCAAAGGTACCAAGACACTCCAGATGTATAAAAGGCTTCATATCATCAAACAGCCAGCTGTCTAAACAGTTTAATCCAAAAAGGAGTCCCTTAGGAAACTGTCCGAAGTCAGCCTCCCTGAATTTGAACTCGCTGCTGTTGATTCCAGCGAGCAATGCTTCTTTATTAATTCCTGTTTTAACAACTTCTTTAAGAGTGTTTTCTATAATACTTTCAAACTCATCTGCCTGAGATGCATTGGCATTCTTTGCCACAAACGAGAATACCGGCTGCAGAATGCCAGCATCATATGAGCCATACACATCATCACCGATTCCCGCATCTATCAATGCCTGCTTCACCGGTGCTCCCGGTGAGCTGACAAGTGCATAGTCAAGCACATCAAATGCCTGATAGAGCATCTCATCAAGCGAATCCCCTACCACACGGTTATAAGATAGATAAGTCTTATTCTCCTGTGAATCATCCATGGTAATTGAATACTGCGCCTCAACATTCTTTATTTCATCAAATGCAGGCTGTTTATTAATTTCTGAATTAACCTTTTTATAATCATACAGGCTCAGATATTCCTTATCCAGCCACTCAAGTCTCTCGACAACATCCATATCACCATACAGATAAATGTATGAATTGGATGGATGATAATACTTGTGATAGAAGTCCAGATATGCTTCATACGTAAGCTTAGGAATATACTCCGGATTACCGCCAGAATCCTTGCTGTAGGTATTGTCCGGAAACAGTGAGCGGTAAATCTGGCTTGAAAGCACCTCGTCAGGCGATGAGTATGCTCCCTTCATCTCATTGTACACCACTCCGTTTATCTTAAGCTCATCATCCTTGCCTGTAAGCTCGTAGTGCCAGCCCTCCTGCTTGAAAATCTCCTCGTACTTTGTGATATTCGGATTAAACACTGCATCCAGATACACATCCATGAGATTCTTAAAATCCTGATCATTGCAGCTGGCAACAGGATAAACTGTCTTGTCAGGGTATGTCATGGCATTTAAAAATGTATTGAGCGAGCCCTTTGCCAGCTCAATGAATGGATCCTTTACAGGGAACTTCTTTGAACCGCAGAGTGTGGTATGCTCAATAATATGCGGTACACCCGTCTCATCCTCCGGCGGAGTCCTGAAGCCTATATAAAATACCTTATTATCATCATTATTTGATAAAATGGCAATCCTTGCACCACTTTTTTTGTGTCTCAGAATGAATCCATCCGACTGGACATCCTCCACTCTGTGCTCATCTAAAATCTCGTATTCAGCCAAATCGTGAATTGTCATCAATTATTCCTCCTAAAATGCGATGATGATAGTATACCACATTTTTACATATTATAGTTAAATTATAAGTATATTTACCACAAAAAATCTGTCAAAGTAATATTCTGCAACACCCGGCTTTAAAAGTCAGAGTCTATGCTCCTCTTCTGAATATTAACATCCATCTGCGGAAACGGAATTTCGATGTTATTTTTATCAAATGCTGTTTTAATTTCTTCTGTAAGCTGCCATTTTGTGTTCCAGTAATCCTCGTTCTTCACCCAGATTCTCGCACCAAGCTCTATTGCCGAATCCTGCAGCTCACTCACAAACACATTGCTCGGCTCATCGTGAAGCATCGTATCTGCTGATGTGACAACAGATTCCAGCACACTCTTTGCAAATGCTAAATCTGTGCTGTAGGATACTGTTACTCTCAAATCAAGCATCCTCTTATCCATCATAGATACATTTGTGATACACGAATCAGCAAGCTTTCCGTTTGGTATCATAACCATCTTGTTATCTATTGTCAAAAGCCTTGTATAAAACAGATTTATATCCTTTACAGTGCCCTCTGTACCACTTGAACCGTCAACTATGTAATCGCCCACGCTAAACGGCTTCATCAAAAGAATAAGCACGCCTCCTGCGAAATTCGACAGACTGCCCTGCAATGCCATACCTACAGTAAGTCCGGCAGAGCCAAGAACCGCTATAACAGAGCCGGTCGCCACTCCAAAGCCCGAAAGCAGTGCCATGACAAGAATAAAATACAAAAAGTATTTAATAACATTTGCTAGAAATGATGCCACTGCAGCGTCCATTCTGCTTTTATCAAATCCTTTTTTAATTATTTTTACGACTGATTTAATCACCTTAATACCTATAAGCAGTATCACAATCGCAACAACAAGCTGCACGAGAAAGCTGATAAGCGATGGCATATACTTCTCCAGATATGTCTTTACAATGCCCGGGTTTTCAATAACCTGCTGTACCTCGGTATTTGCAACCGGCACTGATACTTCACCAAGAATTTGTCTGATCATATAATCTCCTATATATTTCTTATATTTCTATTTCTTATATTTCTTATAGCTCTTATATATTTTCTATATATTTCCTTATAACCCACTAAATCCCCCATATAAAATATGGGGGATCAGTATTTAAATCAAATATTAATTCACTATTTAATAACTCTCACTCTGAGCACTCCGTCAATGGCAGAAAGCTTCTCAACGGTAGAAGCATCAATAGCTGAATCAAGATCAAGAAGTGAATATGCATAGTCACCCTTGCCCTTGTTTGTCAGATCAGATACATTGATATCAGCCTCTGCAAGAGCTGTTGTAATCTGTCCAATCATACCCTTAACATTCTTGTGAAGGATTCCGACTCTGCCTGAAGCTGTGCATGCACCCATGCTGCAGTCAGGGAAGTTTACTGAATGAACGATATTACCATTCTCTAAGTAATCTCTCAGCTCCTTGACAGCCATAACTGCACAATTGTCCTCTGACTCTGCTGTAGATGCTCCAAGATGAGGTGTTACGATGCAGCCCTTTGCTCCAACAGTTGTGTTGTTAGGGAAATCTGAAACGTACTTCTTAACCTTTCCCTTGGCAAGTGCATCTACCATAGCCTCTTCGTCAACAAGAAGATCTCTGGCAAAATTTAATACGATAGCGGTTGGCTTCATCATTGCAATAGCATCAGCGTTTACCATCTTCTTTGTTGAATCAAGAAGAGGTACATGGATTGTGATGAAATCACAGTTCTTGTAGATGTCCTCAACATTGCTGATATGCTTAACGCTTCTTGAAAGGTTCCATGCAGCATTTACTGAGATGTATGGATCATATCCGTAAACATCCATGCCCATATGTACTGCAGCATTTGCAACAAGTACACCGATGGCTCCAAGTCCGATAACACCGAGCTTCTTGCCTGAAATCTCTGTTCCTGCAAAGTTCTTTTTCTGCTTCTCGGCTGTCTTCGCAATATTCTCATCGTTCTGGTTTGCAAGACACCAGTCGATACCTCCAACGATATCTCTTGATGCATAAAGCATTCCGGCAAACACAAGCTCCTTAACACCATTTGCATTGGCTCCCGGTGTGTTGAATACAACGATTCCCTGCTCGGCACACTTGTCAAGCGGAATATTGTTTACTCCTGCTCCTGCTCTTGCCACAGCAAGCACCTTGTCACCAAGCTCCATGTCATGCATAGCGGCACTTCTTACAAGTGCTGCATCTGCATCCTTAATATCATCAACCTTTTTATAATCGTCAGAGAACAGGTCAAGGCCTACTCCTGCGATTGGGTTTAAGCATGTGTAATTAAACATTATGCATTCTCCTCCTCAAACTTCTTCATAAACTCTACAAGCTTCTCAACGCCCTCTTTTGGCATAGCATTGTAGATAGATGCTCTCATTCCGCCAACTGTACGGTGTCCCTTAAGGTTTACAAATCCGGATGCAGTTGCCTCCTTTACAAACTTGGCATCAAGCTCTGCATCACCTGTTACAAACGGAACATTCATGAGTGATCTGTCCTCTTTTCTTACTGTTCCCTTAAAGAGCTTGCTCTGATCAAGGAAATCGTAAAGAATCTTGGCCTTCTCCTCATTTCTCTCCTTCATAACTGAAAGACCGCCCATCTTCTTGAGCCATTTGAATACCTTGCCACAGATATAGATGCCGTAGCATGGTGGTGTATTGTAAAGAGAAACATTATCGGCCTGAGTCTTCCACTTGAGCATGGTTGGTGTGCCCGGTAGACAATCATCTGTGATAAGGTCCTCTCTGATAATTGCTATAACTACTCCGGCAGGTCCTACATTCTTCTGTACTCCGCCATAGATAACAGCATATTTTGATACATCTACAGGCTCTGATAAGAAGCATGAAGATACATCAGCTACAAGGTTCTTTCCCTTTGTGTTTGGAAGCTTCTTGTACTTTGTTCCGTAGATAGTATTGTTCTCGCAAATGTATACATAATCCATATCATCTGTGATTGGTAAATCTGAGCAGTCAGGTATGTATGAGAAGGTCTCATCTGCAGACGAAGCAAGCTCTACGGCATCTCCGTAAATCTTAGCCTCGGCAAACGCCTTTTTAGCCCACTGACCTGTAATAATGTATCCTGCTTTTTTATTTTTCATAAGGTTCATCGGTACCTCAGCGAAGAACTGTGAAGCACCACCCTGAAGGAAAAGCACCTTGTAATTGTCAGGTATATTCATAAGCTCGCGGAGATCTTTCTCGGCATCCTTGATGATGTCATCAAACCATTTAGATCTGTGGCTCATCTCCATAACCGACATTCCGCTTCCCTTATAATCCATCATCTCTGCTGCTGCTTCCTGCAATACCTCCTCAGGTAAAACTGCAGGTCCTGCTGAAAAATTGTAAACTCTACTCACTCTAATTTCCTCCTTGTGTCGCATTGTAGTCCTCTTCATCGAAAGACTCGTTGATAGGCTTGCCCGGTGCAACCATAGGCCATACCTTGTCATCTGAATCAATGATACAATCGATGACAAACGGTGTCTTGCTCTTTAAGGCATCTGCAAATGCTTTTTCAAATTCTTCCTGGGTCTTAACACGTCGTGCGGTGGCTCCCATTGCTTCTGAAAGCTTTACATAATCCACCCCATCATCGAGTACGGTTGCCGAGTAATGCTTCTCGTAAAAAAGAGTCTGCCACTGGCGTACCATTCCAAGTACATGGTTGTTTATTATAACCTCGATAAGAGGAAGCTTTTCTCTTGAAGCTGTTGCAAGCTCGTTCATGTTCATTCTGAAGCATCCGTCACCTGCAATGTTGACTACAGTCCTGTCAGGATTAGCTGTCTGGGCACCGATTGCAGCACCGAGACCGTATCCCATGGTACCAAGACCTCCTGATGTAAGAAGAGTTCTCGGCTTGCTGTATTTGTAATACTGGGCTGCCCACATCTGATGCTGACCGACCTCAGTAACCATTATAGCATTTCCTTTTGTCATTTCATAGATTTTTTCAATAACAAATGGTCCGCTTAGTCCCTCTTTGTGATATGTAAGAGGAAAAGTCTTTGCATATGCAAGCACATGCTCAACCCATGAATTGTGGTCAAGCTGTGTGAGCTTTTCGTTGATGCGTGTAAGTATTTCCTTCACATCGCCTATAACACTCGATGTAACACGGATATTTTTATTAATCTCTGCTGCATCTACATCAAACTGTAATATCTTGGCCTGGTCTGCAAACTTTTTAGGATTGCCAAGCACTCTGTCCGAAAAACGTGTACCAATCGCAATCAAAAGGTCGCACTCCGAAACTCCAAGGTTTGAGGTCTTTGTGCCATGCATGCCAAGCATGCCTGTGTAGTTATCACTTGTGCCATCATATGCACCCTTGCCCATGAGCGTATCGCAAACAGGTGCATTCACCTTGTCTACAAATTCCTTAAGCTCTTTGCTTGCTCCGGAGAGAACCACTCCGCCTCCTACAAATATATATGGCTTTTTAGATGCTTTTATGAGTTCAATTGCATTATCAATGTCACTGTCTGTAATTGTTTCTGTCACACGCTCAGGAAGCTTGATTTCCTGCCTGGTGTACTCTACCAGATCTGCCGTAACATTCTTTGGAATATCCACAAGCACAGGACCCGGTCTGCCTTTTCTTGCTATATCGAAGGCTCTGCGTATTGTATCTGCAAGCTTCTCTACATCCTTTACAATAAAGCTGTATTTGGTTACAGGCGTTGTAATTCCGGCAATATCTATCTCCTGAAAGCTGTCCTTTCCAAGTAACGAGACTCCGACATTACATGTGATTGCGACGATTGGAATCGAATCCATATATGCTGTCGAAATTCCTGTGACCAGATTTGTCGCGCCCGGTCCGCTTGTAGCCAGACAGACGCCAACCTTTCCGGTGCTTCTCGCATAGCCGTCGGCCGCATGGCTTGCTCCCTGCTCATGTGAGGTCAGCACATGCTTAATCTCCGGATGCTTGTAGAGCTCGTCATAGACATTAAGGATGGCTCCTCCCGGATAACCGAATACTGTGTCAACACCCTGTTCTTTTAAGCATTCTATAATAACCTGTGATCCTGTTAACTGCATCTTGTATTCCTCTTTTTCTTATACGAATCCTTTACGATAATAGGTAAAAGCCTTATTCGTACTGAATTTTCTATCAAAATATATACTACGCGTTCTGCTCGCCCGGAAGTGCAAGGATAGCTCCTCTGTTTCCTGATGTAACAAGCGCTGCGTATCTCTTCAAATAGCCTGTTGTAACCTTCGGCTCCCTTGGCTGCCACTTTGCCTTACGCTCAGCAAGCACCTCGTCTGACACATCGAGCTCAAGCTTCATATTTGGAATATCAATCTTTATGATATCTCCCTCTTCAACCAGGGCAATCGGTCCGCCTACTGCGGCCTCAGGTGAAACATGACCTATCGAAGCTCCTCTTGAAGCTCCTGAAAAACGTCCATCTGTAATGAGTGCTACAGAGCTTCCAAGTCCCATTCCTGCAATAGCGGATGTAGGGTTAAGCATCTCTCTCATTCCAGGGCCGCCCTTTGGTCCCTCGTATCTGATGACAACCACATCACCCTCTACGATCTTGCCGCCCTTTATTGCTGCAATTGCATCCTCCTCGCAGTCAAATACTCTTGCAGGTCCTTCATGAACCATCATCTCATCGACAACAGCTGAACGCTTTACTACAGAGCCGTCCGGAGCCAGATTTCCTTTAAGCACTGCAAGTCCTCCGGTCTTTGAATATGGATTATCTACCGGTCTGATGACCTCAGGGTCTCTATTGACTGCATTCTTTATATTCTCTCCAACTGTCTTTCCTGTAACAGTCATACAATCTGTATTTAAAAGTCCGATATCAGCAAGCTCTTTCATGACAGCCCACACACCGCCGGCCTCGTTTAAGTCCTCCATATATGTAGGGCCTGCCGGGGCAAGGTGGCAGAGATTTGGTGTCCTCTCACTGATTGGATTTGCAAAGCTGATATCAAAATCAAAGCCTATCTCATGAGCGATAGCCGGAAGATGAAGCATAGAGTTTGTAGAGCAGCCGAGTGCCATATCAACTGTGAGTGCGTTCATTATTGCATCCTTTGTGATGATATCTCTCGCCTTGATGCCCTTGTTGTACATATCCATAACAGCCATTCCTGCATGCTTTGCAAGACGGATACGCTCTGAATATACAGCAGGTATTGTTCCGTTTCCGCGAAGTCCCATACCGAGCGCCTCTGTAAGACAGTTCATAGAGTTGGCTGTGTACATTCCCGAGCATGAACCGCAGGTAGGACATACCTTGTTCTCATACTCACATACATCATCCTCAGTCATAGTACCGGCAGCGTATGAGCCGACAGCCTCAAACATCGATGAAAGGCTTCTCTTTCTGCCCTTTACGTGGCCTGCGAGCATCGGTCCGCCTGATACAAATACTGTAGGCAGATTAAGACGTGCAGCCGCCATCAGAAGTCCCGGCACGTTCTTGTCACAGTTTGGAACCATTACAAGTGCATCAAACTGATGAGCGATTGCCATACACTCTGTAGAATCTGCAATCAGATCTCTTGTGACAAGGGAATATTTCATACCCACATGTCCCATTGCAATACCATCGCAGACTGCGATTGCAGGAAATACTACAGGTACTCCTCCTGCCTCTGCAACTCCAAGCTTTACAGCCTCAACGATTTTGTCTATATTCATATGGCCCGGAACAATCTCATTGAATGAGCTTACGATTCCGACCATAGGCTTTTTCATTTCCTCCGGTGTAAAACCAAGAGCATTAAATAAACTTCTTGCCGGTGCCTGCTGCATTCCGGCTCTTGCGTTATCACTTATCATATTTTGTCTCCTTATTTATCTCCGACTATTTCTTTGAGTACTTCATCATTACAACTGTATACATGACGATCTGCCTATCTATAACCTGTTAGCTGTCTATTATAAGTCATGCAGCTACACACGTTCTGCGATGAGATCCCCCATCTGTGCTGTGCCTACCTGTGTGATACCCTCTGTAGTCTCCCCCGGCTGTGGCATGATGTCGATTGTCCTATAGCCCTCCTTAAGTACCTGCTTTACAGCATCCTCGATTGCCTGTGCTTCCTTGTCCAGATCAAATGAATAGCGAAGCATCATGGCTGCTGAAAGGATTGTTGCGATAGGGTTTGCAATGCCCTTTCCTGCGATATCAGGAGCAGATCCGCCACTTGGCTCGTAAAGTCCGAACTTTGTATCGTTAAGGCTTGCTGATGAAAGCATACCGATTGAGCCTGTCACCATACTTGCTTCATCTGATAAAATATCGCCAAACATATTCTCTGTGAGGATAACATCAAACTGCTTAGGATCCTTTACAAGCTGCATTGCACAGTTATCAACAAGCATATGCTCGTATGTAACCTCCGGATAATCCTTAGCGACCTCCTCGACGATCTTTCTCCATAATCTGGAAGAATCAAGCACATTTGCCTTGTCTACGGATGTGACCTTTTTCCTTCTCTTCATGGCTATATCGAAGCCTCGCTTTGCGATTCTTCTGATTTCATTCTCATTGTATGTCAGTGTATCTGTGGCTGTAACAACTCCATCCACCTCTTTTGTCTCTCTGGCTCCGAAGTAAAGACCTCCTGTAAGCTCACGCATAATCATCATATCAAAGCCGTCTCCGATGATATCGCTACGGAGTGGACATGCTGCAGCAAGCTCCTTGTACAGGTATGCCGGTCTAAGATTTGCAAACAGATTGAGCGACTTTCTAAGCTTTAAAAGTCCTGCCTCCGGACGAAGCTCAGGGGCCAGCTTGTACCATGGTGATGTGGCTGTGTTGCCACCGATTGAACCCATCAGCACCGCATCTGAATCAAGTGCAGTCGCAATAGCCTCATCTGTAAGAGGAACACCTGTAGCATCAATTGAGCAGCCACCCATAAGGATGTCTGTGTAGTTGAAGCTGTGTCCATACTTGTCTGCTATTTTGTCCAATACCTTTTTTGCCTCAGTGACTATCTCCGGTCCGATTCCGTCTCCGGAAATTACACCAACTTTATATTCCATAATTTCTTACCTCTTTTACATAAAAATACATATTCTTATATTAAAGCATTAAAGTAGTTATTTCAATATGCCGGGATATTTTACTTTTTCATGCAATTTATAACTGCAGCTTATAATAACTGCATACTATAATAACAGTTTTTTATTATTATTGCAAGAGATGCGGATAATAAGAAAACCGCCACTTATGTGACGGCTTTACAAATGTGCATTATTTAGCTGAATCCTCTGCTTTCTCAAGGTCAGCGATAGCTGCCTTCTGCATTGGAATACGGCAGTTCTTGTTGTTACCAAACTCAACGATTACAGTATCGTCCTCGATATCGATAACTGTTCCGTAGAATCCACTTGTTGTAAGAACTGTGTCTCCTGTTGCAACCTCATTAAGCATAAGCTCCTTTTTCTTCTGCTCCTTCTTCTGTGGACGGATCATAAGAAAATACATAACTGCGAAAAGTACTACTAACCAGACAATCATTCCAATTGTTCCTGCTGCCTGACCGTTTGCTAAAATTGATGTCATCAATTGTTCCTCCTAAATATTCTATAATTGATGTGTTCTAAGCACTATTACCATAATACACGTTAAACGTGCTAACGGCAAGGATTTTTTATCATTTTCGAGATTTTTTATATTTATCTGCTAGCTCTGCTCTCCCTGTGTCATTCCATAGAGCTTTTCAGCCTTGTATGAGGCAAAACAGCCTGCATCAAGCGAATCCCTTATCTCCTCCATCATGTTGTTGTAGAAATACAAATTATGGAGCACACACAGTCTCATTCCGAGCATCTCCTTTGCCTTTAAAAGATGCCTGATATATGCACGCGAATATGTGCGGCAGGCAGGACAGTTACAGTCCTCCTCAATAGGGCGCATATCCTTCTGATACTTCTGGTTGAACAGATTAAGCTTGCCGTGATTCGTGTATACATGTCCGTGACGCCCGTTTCTGCTTGGGTATACACAGTCAAAGAAGTCGATTCCTCTCTCTACACCCTCAAGTATATTGGCAGGAGTTCCTACTCCCATCAGGTATGTAGGTTTATTAACAGGCAGATGAGGCACTGTTTCATCAAGAATATGGTACATCTCCTCATGGCTCTCTCCTACCGCCAGTCCGCCGACAGCATATCCATCCAGCTCAAGCTCAGAAATGCGCTTTGCATGGTCAATTCTTATATCATCATAAATAGCTCCCTGATTGATACCGAATAAGAGCTGCTCCTTGTTGATAGTATCCGGTAAACTGTTTAAGCGTGCCATCTCCTTTTTGCACCTCTCAAGCCAGCGCGCGGTCCTGTTTACAGAGTTTGTCACATACTGTCTGTCTGCAACGCTAGATGGGCACTCGTCAAATGCCATAGCTATCGTGGAGCCAAGGTTTGACTGTATCTGCATGCTCTCCTCAGGCCCCATAAAAATCTTGGCACCGTCAATATGTGAGTTGAAGTACACGCCCTCCTCCTTTATTTTGCGAAGACCTGCCAGTGAAAACACCTGGAATCCGCCGGAATCTGTAAGGATTGGTCTGTCCCACACCATGAATTTGTGCAGTCCGCCAAGCTCTTTAATGATTTTGTCTCCGGTTCTTACATGCAGGTGATATGTATTTGACAGCTCAACCTGACACTTTATCTCCTTTAAATCGTCCGTAGAGACAGCGCCCTTTATCGCACCTACTGTTCCTACATTCATAAATACAGGTGTCTGTATATCTCCATGCACAGTATGGAATGTACCTCTCTTGGCACGTCCCTCCTGTTTTAGTAACTCATATTTAGCCATATTTTCGTTTAATTCTCCTGTTTCTTTTACTTATCGCCATTGCCTACGATTTTTCTGATTAATATTCCGTTAGTCAGCAGTGTGGTATCTATGCAATGTCTCTCAAAAAGTACCTCGCCGTCCTTTGGCACCTCAATATCCTCATCAGAGCAGTTGACTATAACCTCCACATATGTATCCACCCAGCCCATCTTTCTGAACTGGATTACCCTCGGATTATCAGCAAAATCATCAGGGAAATGGAAGTTTCTGCCCTTTAAAAGCGGCTCACTCGCCCTTAAATGAATGAGCTTTGATACCATCTCAATGCGCTCCTTAAACCTGCCTGCCTCAATATCATCCCACGGCATACATCGTCTGCAGTCAGGGTCATAGCTGCCCGGCATGGCAATCTCAGTGCCGTAATATATACATGGGCTGCCCGGCATGGCAAAAAGCACTGCAAGCTGTGCAAAGTACTGGTCGAGATTCTTTGTATCAGAGCGAAGGCGCTTTGTATCATGTGAATCAAGCAGATTGAAAAGCACATCATTGGTCTGCTGCATGTAGTTGGTATAACATCTGTTTATAGTATACTCAAAATCCTGATTCGTCTGGCTCTTATCTATCCAGAAATCCTTGATGCTCTCTCCAAGCGGATAGTTCATAACCGCATCGAACTCATCTCCACGCAGCCACGGAAGAGCATTATGCCATATTTCGCCCAAAATGTAAATATCCGGATTAATTTCCTTAAGCCTTGCCCTAAGCTCCTTGCAGAAGCGGTGTGACACCTCATTTGCCACATCAAGGCGCAGTCCGTCTATATGATAATTTTCTACCCAGTTGGCGCAGATATCGATAAAGTATTTTCGCACCGCCGGATTATTTGTATTGAGCTTTGGCATATTGTCAAAAAATCCAAACGTATAAAACTGACCCTTTTTAGCCGCTCCATGCTTAAAGTCAAGAGGCCATTCATTGATCATAAACCAGTCATAATACTCTGAATCTGTCCCCTTCGCTAAAACATCCTGCCACGGTGCAAAATAATAGCCACAGTGGTTGAACACTCCATCAAGCATTATTCTCATATCACGCTTATGGGCTTCCAGTACGAGCCTCTTAAAGGTATCTTCATCTCCAAAGCGCGGGTCAATCTTTGCATAATCCGTTGTATCATACTTATGATTGCTCGGTGACTCGTTTATCGGTGTCAGGTAGATTCCGTTTATTCCAAGCTCCTTTAAGTAATCAAGCTTTTGAATGATTCCTGCGAGGTCTCCGCCGAAGCACTCCTCATTTTTGACCTTTCCCCTGTTTCTCCACGGAACAACATAATCAGGATCTATCGAGTGGTCTCCATTGCAGAATCTATCCGGAAATATCTGATACCATATAGTGTCATTTACCCACTTCGGTGTGACCGGAATATCACACGGATTCATCCACGGGAATACAAAGCACTGGCGGCTTCTGCCCTCAAGTGCCATCTGCTCTGCACTCACGAAGCCATCCTCAAAGTAAAACCATCTCTCATCCTCTGTGATGAGCTCAAAATAATATTTAAGTCTCTTGAATGGTGGCTTTACCGTGGTTGTCCACCATATCTGGTGCTTTAATTTCTTTTTAAATATTATCGGCTGCTTATCGCCATTCCAGGTCTCACCACCGCCTAAGATACCGGCTGCGAACGGGTCACCGAGTATGATATTTACCTCCTTCACATCATAACCTGTCTTTATATTTATGATTAATTCATCCTCATTTAAAGGATAGCAGTAGTTGTCGTATGCCTGGTGAAATACCCCGTTAAATTCCATGTTTTCTCCCTCTTTTGCTGTCTTATTGTAGTTGTTTATTCATTGTGGTACATAGGACGGCACGTAAGGCGCGGCCACCGTGAGCGTCCACGCGCTGCCCTGTTCGCTACGCTGCGCTGTTAAGATTCTGTACGAATTATGCTTATAGATTTTCTCCGGCTGA
>ERZ779937.123-NODE-123-length-37451-cov-5.191545_pt1 | contig 37451 bp, 36 predicted proteins | sample MGYA00511185_ERZ779937 | MGnify/ENA primary metagenome ERZ779937 (study PRJEB29588, sample SAMEA2147216) | human gut metagenome | biome: human gut; feature: human-associated habitat; material: faeces | place: Denmark | collected 2008/2010 ... | reverse complement strand
GCTGCCGCTGACCATCGGCGCTACCGTCTCTGGTACGGTGAAGCTCAAGGTCAACTACGCAGCTGCTCCTGGCAGCTACGCCGCCTACCCGGGTCTTCTGACCACGGCCGACCTTGCCGACGTGACCAACGCCGACAATCTGACCGTCACGCCGGGTGCCACCACCGATCCCAGTCCGCTGGCCATCGACCTGGCACAGATCCCCAACTATCCTGGCGACTTGCTCAAGGTAACGGATGCCACTGGATGGAACTATGATATCCCGGCGTTCTACAGCTATAGCCCGTTTGTGGAGTTCTTCCTCACCAACGGTGCTGACTATGGTGTCGTCAACTATGGCAGCTACAACGCCACGGTTTGGTACAACGATGTCTCCAACAACCGCCTTCAGGGCAAGATCATCAAGTGCAGTAAGGTCATCACTTCTCTCAATGCTCCGCAGATCAGCGGTACGGACAACCGCACCGACTTCGACGAGAGCACCGAGGTGACGATCACGACCGAGGAGGGTGCCAGTATCTACTACACGCTCGACGGTACGGATCCCACGAAGGAATCTACGCTCTACACCGCGCCCTTCACCATCACCAACAGCTGCACGGTGAAGGCTATTGCTACCTACAATGCCATCGTTTCTCCGGTTGGCTCCGTAGAGTTTACGAAGAACGACTACTCGGGCACCAACACGATCTCCGACCTCATCGTCTATGGCGAGAGCAAGGATAGCGTTGTCGTCCACTTCGAGAATGCCAAGGTGGTCTATAGCGAGCAGGGTGACCTGGGCTACCACTACATCATCCGCGACGATGGATTGGCCATCGACCTGATGAACATCACCAAGTTCACTCTCCCGGTGGGTGCTTACAACCTGAAGGGCACCATGGCACTGAAGGTCACTTACCAGAAGGGCTTGCTGATCGCCGAGGAGCTTGAGAGCACCAACTCTGGCAACATCTCCTTCGTATGGCCGGAGTCCTACGATATGGATCCGATCGAGATCGATCTCATCGACGTGAAGCTCCACAAGGGCGACCTCCTCAACCTCAAGAATGCTGAGATCTGGAGCTACAGAGGCACGACGAGCATCTACACCAACACGCCGAGCTACATCGAGCTGAAGGTGACCAATGCTGAGGACTTCGACCTCGAGAGTGGTTTCTATAACCTCACGATCTGGTACAACGATGCTTCTTCCGACTACTATGCTGGTAAGGTGAAGGTCATCAAGGCCGAGCGTGTTGATAAGCGTCCGGATGCTCCGGTGATCCTCGGCGAGGAGGAGTTTGTGGGCAAGACCACTGTCTCTATCGCTGCTACCGAGGGCCTGAATGTCTATTACACCCTCGACGGTACCGATCCTACCCGTCAATCTACGGTCTATACCGAACCGTTCGCGATCACCGAGACCACGACGGTCAAGGCTGTCACCGCTTATCTCGACGACTACTCTGACATCGTCACCAAGACCTTCACGAAGGTCGGCGACTTCGAGACCAAGACTATTGCACAGCTCTTCGAGGGCCAGCAGGCTGTCGAGAATGTGACGATCAGTCTCAACAATGCCAAGGTGGTTTACACCGAGAAGCATGACGATGGCACGAAGGTGGCTATCCTCCGCGAGAATGGTCAGGCACTCGACGTCATCTCTGGCGTGCTCGACCTCCCGTTGGGTTCTACCGTCAGTGGTACGTTCTTCGCCAGTGTCGATTTCAACGGTGGTATCTTCACTACCCGCGACGTACAGGGCGAGACCAACAGCTATGAGCTCGAATACACCATGCCGAGCGACGAGGGTTACAACGATCCGATCGAGACGACCGTGGCCGATGTCCACCTCTATCCCGGCGACCTCGTTAGCATCAAGAGTCTCCAGGTGCTGGGCCAGGATGGTCAGTACTACGGATTCACGGAGGACTACAGCTTCGTCAACCTCACCGACAATGATGAGTTGGCCAACACCGTCTCCGGTCAGAAGTACACCGTCCTCGGATGGTTCAACGCTCCGGGTACCGGCTTCGCCGATGGCAACGCTTCTCTGAAGGCTGTCAAGCTCACCGCTGATGATGTTACGAAGTATCACAACCAGACGATTGCTGAGCTCAACGTCCGCAGAGACCGCGAGGACAACATCCGTCTCGTACTCGACAATGCGAAGGTGGTCTATGTACGCGCCAATCCTTACTACGGAACGAAGGATATCGCTCTCCGTCAGGATGGCAAGGCTGTCGTGCTCTACAACTCTTCACTGCCGCTCGAACTCAACAGCACCGTCTCTGGTACTGTGAAGCTCGACTTCTATGCCCTCGCTGGCATCCCGCAGCTGCGTGAGATCGATGGTGGTGTCACGACTGCCGACAGTCTGACGATCACGGCTGGTGCTTCTCAGGAGGTTGATCCTGTCGAGGTTACCATGGCCAACTACGACGAGCACAGAGCCGACGTCATCGTTCTCCGCCAGGTGAAGATCGTCTATGGCTCTCAGGCTGCCTACGCTATTGAGAAGGATGGTCAGAAGATCGCCTTCAAGAATGAGAACGAGGATGTCGATGTCGATGCACTCGTCAGCAACGACAACCTCTACGACGTCGTCCTGTGGTACAACGGCTACATCAATGAGGCTCCCGAGATGGAGTTTGTCAAGGCTGTCAAGGTCACCGATGTGGGCATCTATGGTGTGGAAGGCAACTTCGGTAAGGATGGCAACACCTACAACCTCCAGGGTGTGAAGGTGGGCGAGAACTACCGTGGTGTCGTCATCCGCAACGGCAAGAAGTTTACCAAGAAGTAAGTAAACATCTCTCTATAACAAAAGGGTGGGGAACTGATCCCCACCCTTTTTAAATAGCCTGTCCTCGCTTCCCTTGGTGCGAGGCACCTTCCCTTTGACGGTTATAGTATCTATTGGATTATAGTTCTTCCTTCAACTCATTGTATAGGTCCACGGGACCTAAGTGCCAGTATTTGGTCTTCTCTGTTGACAACTTCTTGTAGAGTTTTGAATGATAGATGCGATGAAGGCTCTCCTGCAGCGTAAAACCATAGTCCTCGTGGAGATATTCCACCAGCCAGCTTATTTTTCCTGGCAAAAGCAGATGGAGGTTGTTTTGGTTTATCTGAAACATATTATTTCTCTATTTTAATTGATTCTATGAAATGTAGCGCAGTCAGTGCTTTTTCTGTGTGAAATAAGTACTGGTCAACCAGTTTGTAGGTTTTGAGCTCACGGATAAGTGTCTCGACACTGATAGCTCCAGTTTCGTATAATCCAAATTGTAGATATACTCTGTCATTGGCTACGGGGCCATACACGATGTCGTAATCGTGGATGAATCCTTTTTGGGTTCTATTCGCCATGACAAAATCCGCCCATTCCTTTGTGGGTTCTGAAAATGTAAGTCTTTTAAGATCTGTCAGTCTTTCTTCGTTAAACTCATACACGTTGACATAACCACAGGTTGTGTTGTTTTCAATCATACGTCTTTCCACCCATTCTTTAGCTTGTCTTTCCGAGGTGGTTGTATAGAAGCCTTTGCCATAATCGAGCAAACGATTAGGCTGGAGTATCAAAGGGCGTTCTATGACCTCTAAACTTCCGTGATATATCTTCATATCTTTTTCTTTTTTCTGATTTCAATAAATTCGTCAATCTCGGCTATTAACCATTGCCGTCCTTGTGTGTGAAGCGGCTCAAAGCATTCGCTAAGATAGTCTGTCACTCCATATTCGGAGAATAAGTCAAGCACTCGGTCTCCTGTCAGTCCCTTGACTGCTCCGTATTCTTCTATGCAGAATGAAACGAAGAGGGCTATGTCTTTGTCTTTTTTACTCATCAGAGTTCTCCTTATGTGTTGTTTGCATTTTTGAGATACAAAAATAATAAATTATTGCGATAGTCTGTTATGTAAAGGTGTCTTTTTGGTATTTTTAAGGTCGTTTAAGCGTGGAAAAACCAATTCGCCATTCCTTGACGCACCGCATTAGAAATGGAACGACTTGGTTCACACGTGAAGACAAACCTTTGCTTGCGTCCCGAACGCATCCCGAACGGTGGAAGGTCTCAGAACTCCTCCGTTTGGGAGCGTTTGGATTCTCTCTTTTTAGCTTCCATTGAGTAGGGGAGGATGCCGTGTCTGATCGTCCCATGGATAGTGATCCACTTTTGCGCAAAATGCAAATGAGCCGAGTTGTGTGTTATGAATATTCTCTTTTTATTTGGAAAAGAGTGCGGTAATTGTAAAAATGAATCTAAAATATGAATTTCTATTAGAAATATTTTTTTATTTTCCAATTTTTACTTAACTTTGCGATGCTTGTGTAGCCTTCTGTGGAGAATAAGCCTGTCCTAAGAGGGTGAAACAGCCTACTGTGGGTTTGGCCTTGTGGCAACTAGCTCCAGTAGCGAAGATGGAATGAACGCGCGAGATTCTTGACCTCGTGTCGTCGTAGATGAAAAGAGAAGTAAAGGCGAAATTATTTTATTATTAACCAGGGATGCCTCCGTCGTCTCCATACTTTCCCAAGAGTGTAAGAACGTAGGAAGAATTCCATAAAAACAAACAATTATGAACAAGGCATTACGATTTGTGTGGTTGTCTTTGTTGACGCTAATCTGCGGAGTAGCCTCCGCGGGCACAGTAGTTTTTGACCCAACCCAAGATGCTAAAACGACTGCGTCTGTAACCAAGGATGGTATTACATTCGAAGTGATAGGAGGTAATCGTATGACACTTGACGCTTATGACCAAGGCGGAACCACTTGCTGGTGGTTCACTGGAAGGTACGCCGTCTATTCTCCAAAGTATAAGATTCGCTCCGTTACCATAGAGTGTCTTGATGGTAGTAATTGTGATTTAGCTCCCTATACGCCATTCACCAAAGACCCATCTTCGACATCAACGCGTGTGAAATATGTGTCTAATGATGCATCAGGAGCACTTATGAATGGCTCAGATCGTTATTCTAAAATAAGATTTGGATCTTCAGAAAAAGCAGCCTATATCACCAAGGTGACGGTGGAGTATGTGGGTGGCGAAGATCCAGGTACTGGCCCAGGCACTGGAGGAGAAACAGGTCAAACTACGACGATTGCCCAATTGGCACAGGGGGGGTAAATGTTGCTTCCGCCACTATTCAATTTACTAACGCACAGGTGGTTTATGCTGAAGGCAACAATTATATTGTCCGCGAAAACAATCAGGCCCTTGATATTCTGAACACCAGTCTCAATTTGAAGCAAGGTCAGTATTTGACAGGTACGGTTGTGTTGAATGTCAATTACAACTCAGGAATATTGACAACGTCTGATGTTGCAGGGGTGACTGACGGTACTAAGTTGTCTCCCTCTGGTGATGAGCTGAATGAACCATTGCCGATTTATTGTGCTACAATTGGCGATGTTGCTAACTATCCAGGTGATTTGGTTGAGATTAAGAACCAAACAAGTTATTATGGATATTATTTTGCCGCTTATTCTTACAGTACACCAACGGGATGGCGTTATCTCTATATATCTAATTCTTCTTCTCTTGGGATGACAAATGGTGAGAAGTATGATGCAATTGTATGGTTTAATTCTTTCAGTGGTACCCAACCGCAGGGCAAAGCTATTCTTGTAGAGCCTGTTATTACCTCTCTTGAGCCTCCTGCTATCAAAGGTGAGGAGACATTTACGAGTACGACAACTGTAACCATCACCTCTACGGAAAAAGTAGCCAAGATATATTATACGCTTAATGGTGAGGAACCCACGCAGGCATCCACGCTTTATGAAAAGCCGTTCACCTTGGACAAGACGGTTACGGTGAAGGCAGTTGCTATCTATAAGGAGGTGAAGTCCACTACTGCAGAAAAGACGTTTACGAAGATAGATCTTTCTGCCCCGAAGACGATCGCTGAATTGTTTGAACTTCAACAAGACCTTAATGAAGTCAATGTCAAGTTGGCGGGTGCACAGGTGGTTTATGCTGATGGCAACAACAATTATATTGTCCGTGAGAACAACAAGGCTCTTGACCTCTTGAATACCAGTCTCAGTTTGAAGCAAGGTCAAAAGGTGACGGGTACGGTGATGCTGAGTGTCAAGTTCAACAATGGAATACTGACCGCCTCTGACGTTACGGGAAAAACGAATGGCACAAATTTGACTCTGTCAGGTGAGGAGACTGCTCCGTTACCGATAGAATGCGCTACGGTAGGAGATGTGAAAAACTATCCAGGCGATCTGATTAGTCTCAAAAATAAAAAATATAACATCTATACCCTAGCTCTTGTGGAGAATTACATATATGTGTATCTTTCCAATGCTTCCGAATTCAATATGGAGGGTAAGAATTATGACGTAACTATATGGTATAATGATGTTAAGAAATACTATTCTTCTTCTTACCCGCTGGCCAAGGTCGTAGAGGCTGAAATTGCTATCACCTCTCTTCCTGCGCCTACCATTACAGGAGAGGCAGCGTTCACAAGTAGTACCACGGTTACAATCAAATCATCAGAGAGCGTGGCTTCGATATACTATACCCTTGATGGAACAGAGCCTACTACGAAGTCTATCCTTTACAAAAATCCGTTTGTTTTGGACAAGACGACCACGGTGAAAGCCATTGCTGTGTACAAGACGGTTACGTCGCCAGTCGCCTCTATGGACTTCCTGCTGATAGATCTGAGTGCTCCGCAAACGATCCGTGATCTTGCCGTGATGGAGAAGAACTTAGAAAGCGTGACGGTTCGCTTTGACAATGCGCAGGTCGTTTATGGTGAGGGAAAGAATTATATTCTCCGCGAAAAGTTCGACGGCACTGACTATGCACTTGACGTGCTGAATACGGATCTGCCGCTGCAGGTTGGTGCTACGGTATCTGGTACGGTGAAGCTGCAGGTCGCTTTCAAGGCCAATCCTGCAGAGAACAATGGCGTGCTGAGCACGGCGGATGTTACCGAAACAGTCAATCATAATTTGACGATTACCCCAGGTACTTCCGTCATGTCAATTCCGCTTGAGGTGAGCATCAAGGAGGTCAGAAACCATCCAGGTGATTTGCTCGTTGTTACTGATGGTTGGTGGTATGGCTCTTATGGAACTCCGTACATTTATGGTAACGAAAATCCCACTTGGCCTTCTGGCGAAGAGTACGATGTGTTTGTGTCAAACTATTCGGATTATACCTATTCTGATTATGATATACCAGATGTCATGTTGTGGTACAATGATGTTTATACTGACGGCAAGTCTCCTCTCGCAAAGATTATCGGTAAGAAGGAAACGGCTGAATACAAAGTTACTGCTGTCGGTTGGGCTACGTTTATTGTTCCGTTCGACTACGACAAGCCCGATGGCTTGACCATTTACGAGTGCATCAGTGTGAATGAGGATGGTAAGTTGGTGGTAGAGGAGCGTGATTACCTCAAAGCCAATACGCCGTATCTCTTGAAGGGTGCTGAGGCCAATCAAATTCTTGAGGGCTATGCCGCCAAGCACGCTGACACTTATACGAATGATGTCATGACGGGTGTGTATTCTGATCAAGAAGCTCCTGCCAACTCTTATATCTTGCTGAACCATCCTGACGAGGCAGGATTGGCATTCTATTTTGTGCCGGATGGAATAACGGCTTATGTAGATGCAAATCGTTGCTATGTCAATCCGCGGGCCGGAGGACTCAAGAGCATTTTGTTCCCAGATGATGAGACGAATGGTGTGACCAATGCCAACGCACTCGACTCGACTCTCGTTGATGTCTATACGACGGCGGGTGTCAAGGTGAAGCATCAGGTGGAGATGGGCAAGGCCCTCAACGACCTGCCTGCTGGCCTCTATATTATTAACAATAAGAAAATCGTCAAAAAGTAAACTACTATGGATAAGCGTAAATATATGAAGCCTACTTGCGAGGCCGTCGCGGTGAACACTTCACAGTCCCTTCTGACATTAGGAAGCCTTACTTCGCTCAGCACTACTACGCATACTGCAAAGAATGGTGAACATGGCTTTATACGTAAGAGGAACGATGTAACAAGGGAAATCGATCCCTGGAGCTGGGAATGCGTCCTTTGGGATCAAGAAGCCAATGATGCAGAGGTCGAGTAGTCCTTTGGCATTGAATGCATAAGCTAAGAATTGGTGTCTGTCATACGAACGGTATGGTCAGGCACCAATTCTTTCTTTCTGACGTGTCGATTACAGATGACAATGTGGAGTTAAGTTTGTACGCTATTTTGACAAACCAGAACCTGTGTCTCTTGGCTGCTGGCAGAGATAGGAAATAGCAACTTTTGGGCGGATAAAGCTGGAGGAAAGGCATGAGGAAAGGCTGCAATGAAGACTTTTGGTCTGGGATGGGCTTTGTTAAATGGATACGAAGGAATAGTTAATGTGGCGTTAATTCATGCTAATCGGCTTGCATTCGGCTGGACGGAAGGTTATCTTTGTATAGAGGCTGCGCCAGGGCAAATGGTGAGCCAACCTTCTTGGCATAAACGGCTGGGAACGACGAGTGATTGAAATGTAAAATATAATCAAAAGAAACGATGGTGAAAAAGTTAAATTTCTTATCAATCTCTTCGGATGGGAGTCGGAAAAGACCGTTCTCGTATCAATCCCGTATTGATCCCGTATCGATCCCGTATCAATCCCGTATCGTTCTCCTATCGTTCTCCTATCGTTCTCCTATCGTTCTCGCTTCCGGAAGCGGAAACAATACGGAAACAATACGGAAACAATATGAGGTCGATATATGCTGGAAGGGAGGACGATAGGTGGTGGGTACATGGAGGAAACGTGGTAGATGTCAGGACAGGGAGAAGATCAGTAGAGCATGCCAAACATCCATAGAGGGATGATGTTGCCGTAGCCTGTCTCGATGTCGTCCTTGACGACGTAGCCGTTTTCTATGCTCTGCAGCTGGCGTTGTCGCTTCTTTTTGCCTCCTACCTCAAAGGTGTATTTCCCATCGATGAGGAAGTCGGAGACGGGGGATGTGGTGACGGAACAGAGAGATCGGGTCTGGTTGAAGAAGAACGTCTCGCGAACCGTGCCTATCTGCAAAGATACGTCTTTTTGTGAAATTGCACTATGTTGTGTGCAGTTTTTGTGGAAAATTGCACTGAGGTGAGTGCGATTTTGGGTAAAAACTGCACTGAAGTGAGTGCGATTTTGAAGAAAACGCCATAAGTCGGGCCACGGTAACTATTCAGCAATAGTGTAGGCACGCACCTCCTACCATCCTATAACGACAGGATGGTATGGATGGCTTGCAGCTGCGACTGGCCGTTTTTCCATGCAGTGTCAGCAATGGAATGTATGGAAAAGAAAGCGTCTGCTCCATTGTCAGACCTGAAAGTGCCGGACACTTTCTGCTTTATCTTCAGTTTTCGGATTCCTCTCTCGCTCGCATTGTTGTCGGGTGGAATTGCGGGATTTTCCAAGAAGTTGAATATGTAATCCCTGCATTTTGCGAGTCCCTTGCGAAGCCTCTCAAAGTTGGATCTTAGGTGGAGCAGGTTGGCTTTCAGCAGATCGTCAAGCTTGTCAAGCCAAGTTCTTTTGTCAATGAATTCATTTGGCCGAGCGTTTCTCTCATGAATGGCTTGTCTAAACAGGCTTGCCACATCTTTCGACCACTGCTGTTTCGGGTCAAGCTCCGTCAAGTATTCCAACTCGCGCAGGAGGTGGGCCATGCACACTTGGTGATTCAAAAAATCAAGGGAAAAATACGCGCTGTGCCTGTCGGTCACCGCCACCATGTTTTTTAGGGCATCGCCGAACCTCTCCTCAAGCACTTTTGACGAGCGGCCGGCAGCACGGAAGCAAAGCGTCAAGTATGTTGTTTGCGCTATCCACGCCCAATCCAATTTCTTGTTGTTGTAGCAACCCGACTCATCGAAGCCCACAACGGGTGATTTCCTCAGCATGTCTTCCAGCAGCTTTATGGCAGGCTTGGATTTCCTCATGGCCTCCTGCACAATGTTCTTGATGGTGCCTTGGCTCATGTGGACAGAAAACACCTCTTCCATTAAAGAAGCCAGTCGCTCGTAAGGTGTGCACTGCACCACGCTCAGGTAGGTCACAACGGCTCTGACGTTCTTGCCAAAAGTTACCTGGTTGCCCCGCTTGCGCGGCTCGTATCCTCTATTGCAACATCCGCAGGTGCAGGTCTTCTTGTAATGGCGATATTCTCTCACGACAGGCGCCAACGTTGGCAAATCCACAACTTGACTTACATAGTCAAGCTCTCCCGCTATGTCGGACAAGTCACGACCGCACTCGCGACAATATCCACTCATGCAGTCTTCCACAACATTCGGCTTTTCCGTCATATTTCTGTTGTGTGCCTCATGCCCAGGCTGCCCGCCAGGTTTAAGGCCGCTCTTCTTTCGCAAGGATTTTGTGCGCCGAATCACTTCGGCTTTCATCTTTTCTTTGGAGGGAGGAGTGCTGCTGTTGTTTGAATTCTTGTCGGGCTTCTCATACTTTTCCAGCCGCTTGCGCAGGCTGCGGTTCTCTTTCTGAAGCCTTTCCACGTTACGGCGCAAATTCGCATTCTCCGTATGTAGCGCATCGATGGCTTCATGCATCGACTGCATCTCAGATGTCAGCCTTTTCAAGGCTTGCGATATGTCCGTAACTTGCTCATTCATAGATACAAAGGTATAAAAAATATCTGGGATATCCAAAAATAAAGTGTAAATATTTTATTGGTTTTCAATAAATTATCGCCTACTTGTTGTATTAGGATTATTGACAAAAACTCAAAGGGGTGTTATTGCTGAATAGTTACGTTAGTCGCATAGAGTTGTTAAATGTCTGTACTTTTCTTGGTTTCCATGCACAATCCGTCGAGTCTGAACCGAGATGGAAAATAGATTGGTTAACGTCACCAATACGTTGGAAACATACACTATCATCACAAAATAGTTGATCCATTATTTCCAATTGATGTTCTTGCAAATCCTGTGTCTCATCAATGAACACATATTTGAAACGCTTTCTAAGAATTGACTTGACACGAGGACAACGATTGATATATATTTGTGCAAGAACGTAACAATCGTCATAACTCAAGACACCCCTATCAAACATGTGCATTTTTAACTCACATAGGATTTTTAGGATATGCCTTCTATTCTTGTCCTCTTTTCCTTTCCATGTCTTAGGCGTTTTCGTTGATGCAACTTTAAATTCCTTTTGCCTTGTATAATCCCAAGGAATGAAATGACCATCAACAGTTACTTTTATTCCAAAATTCTTTGCTTGCTCAATTCCATTATACTTATACCAGGACCAAGCATTATCATTTCTAATCCATTTGTTTTGAAAAGACTTCAAGAATTCCTCCCTACATATAGCGGTATCAATACGAGTAATTGGTTTTGAGAAGCTTATGTTGTAATAAGGTATTGCCAAATAAGAGTCCACAAAATCCTGGATTGTTCCCACGAAATTTGGATGTTCAAAAAGATTAGGACAAACTTCCGACAACCGTTTCTTTATTTCATTTACGGCCGCATTGGTATGAGACAGTACAAGGATTCCCCCCGTTGCAGAATAAGGACGTACCTTGGACAAACAATACAGTTTCGCTTGCAACGCCGTAGTTTTACCGCTACCTGGCACAGCAAGCAAATCGCTACTGTCTAGTGATCGGATAAAATTCAATCTTTCTTGATCAAAATGATTATCTCCTATCAACAAACGTTCAGACTCAGCTATATGTATATCGTCTATTTGCATACGTGATCAATCGCTTTAACTAGATAATAAGCAGTATCATCCTCCTTAATATCCAATTTCGTGGTCAGTTTTTTTATTGACAAACATATTTCCGAAGCTATTGCGACTTTATCAAGACTTCTGTCCTTCAGTTTTTCAGATAGTTTGCTTCGGAATACTTCATCATCAAAATCCCCATTGGTTTTTTTCTTGAACTCAGTTGTCCTACTATGAACATTCATACAAGCCTCTTTAAATATCGCAGATAATGCGTTAGACATGAATAGGCACCATTCGAGAGTCCAATGGGTTGCAAGAAACAACTTAACGTTTGGGTTATCGTCACAGTCTAACTTTCCATTTATTGCATCAAGTTTGCTTTCCTCTTCTGCTTTATCAAAAGTCCAATCATCCTTGGGTCTCACATCATAGTCAGTAACAATTGATACTGGATAATTCAAGGCCTTTCCATCTTTGCGCATCAGTATTCTTGCATAATGAAGATAAGCAGTACTACCTACATTAACAACAGAGACCTCATGCCGAGTAAGATTCTTGTCCAAGTTGTTTGCAAGAACTGGAATAATCATATCTTCCGCCCAACCTTCAACGATGATAACCCCCTTTGCGAAAAACAAATTGGATTTTGTTACATCAAGAAAATTTTCCAAATATATGTAATCATCATCATTCAACTTTGTCCTTCCTTTCGTCAAAGGATAGACGTCATTATCTTTACATAACACAACGGACGTGTTATTCATGCTAATTTTTAGCTTTGAAGCGAGATTGGGGCTATGTGTTGTTAGAATAAACTGAACTCCGTTTTGTTGCTGAATTCCCTCAATGACCTTCATTTGTGCCTGTGGGTGCAGATGGGCCTCCAATTCTTCTATTAAGCACAACTTCACTCCTTCATTCATTCTCCTCAAATGAAGCAGTTCCGTAGCCATAAAAAGACGATTCATTGATCCTAATCCCATATTTGTGGCATCCTTAATACCTATACTGATTTTCTCAAGAATGCCTTTTATATTTGAATCAGAAATCGACAATTCAGACTCATAACCATCAGACAGGAAAGACTTGATAAATGTATCTATCACATCTTTTATTTGACTTCTATTACTTTTGGAACCACCAGTTTTATCTTTGAACCATTCCGTAATCTTTTCATTCGCATTAGCAATGATTTCCTCAAAAGTCTTTTTGCCATCAGCTCCCTCTTGAAACAATTCATGCCCCATAAGAATCTGCGACAGTCTTGAATTCTTCTTGGCAGTCAAATCATAATCTGCATCACGAAGTGCACGAAGATAAGTTGCCTTGATTAATTCTTTCTCATTAGCATTTATTGGCTTCAATGTGCCATCATATGCCTTTACTTCATAAGGCAGAATCTTGCCCGCATTTTTCGATGCCTCCAATACAAGATGTAGCGAGACATTGGCTGTGTCTGGATTAATTTGCACTTTGTCTGCAAACGGTGCTGCTTCTTTATCAGATAAATCCGCAAAAACCACATCTATTCGCAAGTAGTCACATCCTATCGAGAAATCGGTCTCGACAAGATGAATCCACTCCATTGAACGAGTTTTTGTAACCAGTTTTATTGCATCAATGAGGGCAGTCTTTCCAGAGTCATTTTCTCCTATAAGTAGATTGAGCCCCTTTGTAAAAGGAACTACCAAACGAGGTTTAGTTTCATCTATAGAACCATCCCTATTTGTATATTTTCTAAAATTCCAAAGTCGCAGTTCAGACAAATACATAAAAAAACACTATAACATATTTCAAATTCCGAAAAAGATGCACACAAATTTCCGAAACCCTTTTATTTACCTTTCCACAAGTTCCTAAGCATCAAAAAACACTCAAGATTTTGCCATAGCTAAAACCAACTCTCCTGTGTTCTGAAAGCTACAAGTAGAGTTAAATTTCGAATGACATGGCAAAAGTACAAATAAAAATCCAAAAAATCACATATTGGTGAGTTTTTTAGCCATAAAGCAGCAGGTAGCGGTTTCGCTCCACAAGCTCACGCCTATTCAATCATACCTGCTTTACTGTATTATTATATCTCCATCAGATAGTCGTTCTATATATCACCAATACAGCATCCCCGCTATTTTTCAAGCAGTTACGCATATATTAAAAAAAGAATTACTATCGCTTTTAGGGCGAAGGCGAACCTAAGCGCACCCCATCCCCTCACTTGTTTTCTCGACATAGAAACATGGAAGCATAGCCCGATAGTCCTTATTCCCTTCTTTCATGCGGGTAAGGATATCTTCTATGTACCTACCAAAATTCAAATTGTTCATCTTGCAGCTTTTAGAGAATACATGAAGGCTAGATTTTCGGCGGCCCCATGACTGCCAGCTTTGCCCCTGTTGCGCCGCCCCATTGCGATATGCCTGAGACAACGCTCAATGGCTATATTGTGGTTTTCCGCACACTTCGAAGACTGGCAATCTGACGCTTTCTCACTTCTATTTCCAGCTCCATCAGCTTTCTTTCCTCTCGAAGCTGCCTGGTTTCATCCCTAATCTCGGAGATCTCGTTCTTGACTGCCTCACAGTCCGCCTTCAAGGCAGAGACAGTAGAGCGAAGAGAGGCTTCCTTGAGACGCAGTTCCTCGGCCAATGCCTGGTTGAACGCAAGCAGCGAGGCGTGCTCTTTGGAGAACAGGCGCTCCACCTGATCCTCGTCCAAGCATTTCAGGCATTCCTTTACTTTCTGCCAAGAGGCGATAAACTTCGGGTCATCAATTGTCATTGTCATAGATAAACATCTTGGATTGCACGGCGTTGGATACGAGCAAGCCTCTTGTACTCCGACAGCCATTTGTAATCGACACCCTCGTCACTACAATACTTGCGCAGGCTACGACCTTTACGGTTCAGGTTAAAATCCTGCATTACCTTTTCAAAATACTCCTTTGTTTCCACTATTTTGACGTTTTAAAAAAACGGAGACAAAGGTAGCACTTCAATATGTTAAAACCTTACGCTGCAATGATGATATACTATGAGGTACTTTATTACGGGATCAGAACTGTTCAATGGAGAAGCCCTTCGGCATTGCCTCCGTCTGGTAATGGAAATAGAATCGCTCCAAATCTTCGCTGCTGTACATAAATCAATGTTTAAATTTTGGCAGCAAAGTTACAACTTTCAAAATTGAGCCCTAATTTGAGTGCTTACCTTTTACCAAACCGATTGTTTTATCGTTCTGTCACAATCACCTTAAACGTTTTGAAGATCAATTTTATATCATAAAAGAACGAATGGTTCTGCACATACTCCAAATACAGTTTTATCTTCTCCTGCATAATCACATGGATGTAATAGTCCTCAGGATCCTCCGCTTTCTCCATCAGCTCATTTTCATTACGAAACATGATACTTGCTGGATCTGTGATACCAGGGGTAACGTCCAACACATGCATCTGCTCAGGTGTCCAGTAATTCACATAATGACGCACCTCTGGGCGAGGACCCACCAAACTCATATCGCCAATGAACACGTTTATCAGCTGTGGCAGCTCGTCAAACTTATATTTGCGGATATAATACCCCGACCGAGTGACACGGGGGTCACGCCCACCAATTGTGACGAGCGACCCTTTGTCCGCCCCCACTCGCATAGACCGAAACTTGAATATTCTGAAATCCTTGTTGTTTCTACCCACACGCAACTGACGATAAAAAACAGGCCCCTTAGAGTCCAGTTTAATCCATATAGCAAGTATTAAAAAAAGAGGGCTCAGTACGATCAGACCAAGCCCAGAAGCAACGATATCAAATAATCTTTTCATATTTACAAAGAAGAAGGCCTGGAGGCAAAGCAACAGTCTCTTTGCCTCCAAGCCCTCAAATGAATATTACAAATGAGAAACAATATCGACGAAGTTCTCGATCACATACTCCAGATCCTCGTCCGTCATTTTTGTATTCAACGGCAACGTGATTTCGTTCTCAAACAAATGATAAGCATTCGGGAAATCCTTGATGTCAAAGCCCAACTTCTTGTAAGCCGTCATCATCGGCAATGGCTTATAGTGGACATTCGTGGCAATGCCCCGCTCCGCCATCTGCTCTATCACCCGGTTCACCTCCTCGCGCGTCTTACCCAGCAGGCGCACCAGATACAGATGCCCCGAAGAAGCATAGTCCGCACCATAGTGATGCAGCACCGCCACGTTCAACGACCGGAAAGCCTCATCGTAGCGCGCTATCATCTCGCGGCGACGCTCCAGCATCCCCTGGTAACGCTCCATCTGCACCAGACCCATAGCCGCCGCCACATCCGTCATGTTACACTTATACCACGTCCCGATGATGTCATACTCCCAGGCACCCACCTTCGTCTTCGCCAGCGCATCCTTGTTCTGACCGTGCAGACTCAGCAACTGCGCCTTGCGATACAAGTTCTCGTTCCACGTCTCGCCCGCAATCTCCGGCACACCGCTAAACGTGTTCTCCACCTGCTTGTCCAAGTCCTTCACCACCTGCTCGTTGCCAAAAGGCAGATGCCACGTCAGCGCACCACCCTCCGCCGTCGTGAAGTTCTTCACGGCATGAAAACTAAAGGAAGAGAAGTCAGCGATCGATCCCACCTTCTTTCCCTTGCGCATAGCACCGAAGGCATGGGCCGCATCACAACAGATTGCTATGCGCCCCAGCATCCGCTGCAGGTCCGTCTTCGGAGTAAACAGATCCCTCTTGCCCTCCACAATCGCAAACAGTCGGTCGTAGTCACACGGGATACCCGCCAGATCCACCGGGATAATCGCCTTCGTCCGCGGCGTGATAGCCCGCTCCACGGCCTCATAGTCCATCTCCAGGCAGTCCTTCTGCACATCCACAAAGACCAAGGTAGCCCCCACATGCGTCACCACCGACGCACTCGCCGTATAGGTATAAGCCGGGACGATCACCTCGTCACCCGCGCCAATCCCCAGCAGCCGCAGGGCCATTTCCCCACACGCCGTCTGTGATCCGAGGCAGACCGCCTTATCTACCCCTACAAACGCAGCCACTTCCTTTTCCAGTTTCTTCGTACGCGGTCCGGTGGTGATCCAACCAGACAGTATGGCGTCACGCACTTCCGCAGCCTCCGCCTCCGTCATGTCAGGCGGAGAGAAAGGCACATTACGCAATTTCATTGACATAATATATATTGATGATTAAAAATTCAGTTTTTCCACACACTCTTCTTGCCCCACTTCCAATTCACCCAAGAGCGAATTCTCAACAAGAACCCCATTAAGTGACTTTCTTTGCTATACACCACCTGATACTTCCAATGGTTCTTGAAGTATCGTTTTATCTTACTTGGCAAAGAATGTACATCCACAGATGTTGGATTTAAAACTTCTGCCAACATCCGTTCTTCTATATCCTTATATCTTTGCCAGTTAGGGAAACTATCTGAAGGAATACCAATATGGTCCATACAGATTCCATTCAAACAGCACAGGAATTTGAAATAACCACCTTCAATAGCTAATGCCTTAACCCTCTCCCAATCTATCTGATTATTATCAGAATTAAGATTCGCATTCTTCACCACCAAAGCATAGTCAACAATTTGCCTTAGATTAGCTCCACCATAAACAAAGTGTCCAGCAAAATGTAATGGTAGAAATACAACATTAAACATTGTAGAAGGCAACCAGCAACCTGTTTCCTCATCGAGATGAGAATTTGTATTAAGGTCTTTCTTTAAGTATTCTTCTACCTTCAATAGCGAGAAGTGCTCTTGCTCACAAATTATAGAAGCATGATTCTCAATATGAATACCATTAAAAATATATACGCTATGCTTCTCCTCGTTCTGTTTTACCTCTATACCCTTATCTTTTATCAACTCATCTGCATATTTACCTTTACCACAGAAATAAATATCCAAATCACCACATCCTCTATGTTTGGCAACAGGATAATATTTTGATATACCATAACCTTTCATTAGCACCATTCTCAAACAGTGTTTTGAGAAAAATGAAGATAGTTCTTTTATGGATATTTTTGTTTTTCATACACATTCTCCAAAGTCATCACATTGCCAATCCACTTTATCAATATATTCCGTGGAGGTAGTGCTTCATTAACCTTCAGACTATCAAAGCCATCTAAACATAATCCAAGAACAGATTGCTGTTTGGCTATTTTCATCAGCTTAAACCAATCGGTTTCTGATAAAGAAAAAAATAAAGCCGTATCTGTAAGGTTCGTGTGTATACTATTATGTAGGAGTGATAAAATTCGTTTTTGATCCATGATTGGAAACAGCTGCTTATTCTTGTTTCTTCACATACCACATCTTCTTCCATCCATTACCCACAACATTCATCAGTGTCCAGAACGTAGCCATCAATGGGTTCATCCCTTCTGCAACATGAAACAGTGGATAATGCGCCCAAATGCGTTTCCACAAAGGCTTGGGAGTGATGCTTACCTTGCGGCGGCGATACCTTGCCAGGTTCTCTTTCAGCAGATTGCAAGGAGCTTTTCTCACCACCTTTAGCCATAGAGCAGTGTCATTGTTCTTGCGTACATCCTTGATCTGCACCAATCCAATCCGCTCCCTGTCGTACATCACAGCCAGGCATCCAGGCCAGCAGCACATAAACATAGCCAACTTATTCACTTTCTTTATTCCCGACACATACACGCCCAAGTCCTTGCCGTCCTCACTCATCTCCGTATATTCATGATAAGAGAAGGCATAGTCATTCTCCACCATAAACTTCAGCTGATGTTCCAGTTTCTCTGGCAACCACAAATCATCCGAATCAAGAAAAGCAATCCATCTGCCCTTTGCCCTACGCAAAGCATTGTTTCGGGTTATTGCAGCCCCTGAGTTCTTAGGATTACATTCATACTTAATACGTTTGTCTGCCTCCATAAACGGCTTTACAACCTCCAACGTATTGTCCTTAGAGCAATCGTCTTGAATAAGAAGTTCCCAGTTTTGGTAAGTCTGACATTGAATACTCTTGATTGTTTCAGCTATAAAAGCAGCACACGCCCAAGTGGGAGTGATTATAGATACTAATCCGAAGTCTTGCATCATAAAAACCGTATAGGCCATTACCTATTGTTTTTCAAGGGGAAATCCTTTATGCTGAACTTCTCACCAAGCATTTTGTTGAATTCAGGAGTATAGAAGTCCATAAAGCCACCTTGCGAAGTGAAGGTCAATTCGCCAAAGTATATTTTTCCGTCTATGTTGTATAGATCAACACGAAGTTCTGGGAAACCCTTTGACAGTTTTTCCGCTATCTCCACCATTTTATCGAAGTTCTTAGGCTTAGGAATGATGTCTCCTCTTAGATAATCAGAATTGAATACAGAGAATTCAGGATGTGCATTCCAATCCATATCATAAGTCATCACATGGGCACTGTTGCCACCAGCACTACGGTCATTGCATATCCATGTGTAGTAGCACTTACCATTAAAGCACCACATCTTATAGTCAGTCAAAGATGTAGCACCCTTTTCTAATGGCAACACTTCTTCCGCAATCACACAAGGCTTCATATTCTTGTAATGAGGTTCTGCATGAAGCGCACCAATATTCTTGCGACTCAACCATTCCCCAATCATTTCTATATACTCAGCCTTCTTCTCTGGAGTGAGGTCAGCCTTGCGTATAATCTTGTTTGTACCCTTACCATCACCATTATTAGCCTTAATGATAAAAGTATCAGGGAGCACATCAAAATTTACATCCTCTTTCTTATACCAAGTGGCATAGAGCTTCACCAAAATGTCGCCCAAACCAATTTTCTCCACATAGTCACGCACCGTTCGCTTATCAGCCAATTCTGTCCATCTTGTTGTATCAGAATAAAGCTTCGCCCAGAGTATTTTCTCATTCAATGTCTGAGGATTCTTAAGGTTAAGCGACTCCTTAAACACATAGCGATAACGTATTTTCAACAAAGTCTCTGGAAAATGATTACCCATAAACTCTGTAAACTTAATCAAAGGCCAAAACATAATTCTGCCTGATTTACTTAAAGTTGGATGAAAGGCCATATTTTATTGTTTTAATTCTTATTTCAAAAACCTTCTTTTTATAAAATCTTTCAGTAGACTATTTCCCAATGTTGGATGTTTAATCATATTGTTGATAATATATCTGTGATTGGCTTTTCTGTAAGCAGCATAGTTCCTACTTATTTCCGCATGATACTGTTCTGAGTTATCTTCTTTCTTAAGAGCTTCGTTCAGGTAGTCAAATCGCCATTCTGCAGATATCTTCGATTCATCTACTACAACAGGTGTACAATCATTCTCGATATGTATATATTCTACAATTGGTTGTTTTGTTTCAAGGTCATACTTTACTATAGCACCTATTTTTGTAGGTTCCCAAGCCATCTCAAAAACAAAGTTTCCAAGTGAGTAGAATATGTATTTACCATTATACTCCTCATATCCTTGAAGCACATGAGGATGCATACCTATTATAAGATCAAAACCGATGTCAATCAACCAATGGGCAAACTTCTTTTGTGCAGACGAAGGACGGTTTATGTATTCATTACCCCAATGAATGTAGAGCACTTTTAATGCCTCCACTGGTAAAGACTTCAGTTCTTTTTCTATTTCCTTATATTCAGGATTATACCAATATAAAGGCTCATCCGTAAAGTCATCAATGCGAAGACACATACCTGTAAATGACACCGTTCTTCCTTGATGGTTCATCACAACAGATTTCTGTTTATTTGCACCGAAACATTTTGAACCATAACCGCATATAGCATCAAATGTCTGTTGGTAAGCCTCTTTGCCATGCTGCATTGCATGATTGTTGGCAAGACCATACACATCAAAGTGATTAAGCCTTTGCAAAACTTTTGGATGTACCCTAAACACCTCTCCCGCAAAGCCTGCATTATCAGTTACATTTGAGGCTACTCCCTCGAAATTGCCAACCCAAAGATCATTAGCGTATCTGTTAAGTTTACGGAAAGGGTCAAAACCATTAGCTATTCTGGTACCAATGCCAAAGCCAGCATTGAAATACCAGTCAGTTAGATTTATATCGCCAGTGAATACTAACATATACCTATTTTTTCTAACAGTTTATCAGACACGACATTTTTAATATCAAAATTCATGGCTGAATTTTGACACGTTTTACTCATCAGTTCAACAGACTTTGGATTATTTATCATCGTATCCATAGCATCAGCAAGAGCTTCTATTGTATTCTCTTTCAATATAACTCCAGTCTTACCATCTTCAATAATATCTGCATTAAGGCTCCAGTCTGTTGCAATTACAGGCAACCCTGACACAAATGCATCTATGATTATACCAGGAAAGCCTTCTCCATGCCAATATGTAGGAAACAGCATGGCGTCATATTTTGCCAGTATGTCATAGTTTCTTTGATTACGTAAATCCAAGAAACCTTTATATGAAATGTTGTTTATAATAGATATTTTATCCTTGAATTGTAACTCATACTCCGCCTCAAACGGACCATAAAAATCCACTGTAAAACTATCAGAGTATCTCTTGTTTAAGATTTTTACGGCATCTATAATTGTGTTGCATCCCTTCTCAGGAATTATACGGGAAAGGAACACAAAGTGCATCTTGTCATCTGTCTTGGCTTTTTTTTCTGGCAAATAATCAATACACTTGAAGTTCGGAACATAAATTGTGTTCTTAAATCCAACCCCCGACAAGGTTTCCTGCATTTTCTTACCTTCTGCCAAAAAAACATCTACTATTCTAAAAGGTTTTGCTTTTACTTTTCCTTCTTTTATCCATTCTGCAATACTACCTCAGATAATCCAATAAACAATGGAACGTTTTCTAGGAAATAGCGACATTATCTGCAACACTCTGTAGCTACTCATATTATTTGTAGCAATTATGTATTTTGCATTTGGATTAAACAATATGAAAAATACTAATTTAACAAGAACCAAAGGATTTTTCCTCCAATTCTCAGTATCAGCCGAAACCACATTGATTTTTTTCTTATGAAAGTAATTCATCAAATGGTAGTTCTTAGCCGATGCACCATTTTGTGGAACTTTTCCTCCTCCAGCTGGTCCAATAAAGATAACTTTTTGTTTATTCATTATTCTACAATATTATTCACATATTCTTCCGTTGCCCAATCCCTATGTTTTATTACGCAAGGATTGCCAAATACAACAGAATATGATGGTATGTCCACATTTACAAAACTATTTGGAGCTATCATCACATCATCACCAATAGTAACTTTTCCTACAATAACAGAATTAATTCCTATATAAACCCTATTACCAATTGTAGGATACCCTTTACGTTTTCCTCGGTTTGCTTGTCCTATAACTGCTCCTTTATGAATATTACAATTACAACCTATTTTAGCTCTACTATTGATGGTTATATTATAAGCATGACCTATATAAATCCCCCCGATTTGATTATTAGCTGTTATTTCCAGCCCTCTTCTATTTGCCCATATACGGAATAAGGCTTTATATAACAATCTCATTGGCGTAAAGGACACTACAGCCGCCTTACGATAGAGGAAATGGAAGATCCGAATGTACATCTCTGGCTTTCCTCCATATCGAGCAATGTCTGCATTATACAATTCTTTGAATTTACCCATTGGTTATAAACTTTCTATCAATTCAACATACGATTTCAAGAATGCTTCTTCTGTATTACGTTTCAAACAAAGCTGGCGATTGCGTTTACCCATTTCCTGTCTGTTTTCATACGATAAGCTCACCATCTTCTTTACAGCATTAGCAATGGCTTCAGGCTTCTTTGGATCAAACAAAAAGCCATTCACTCCTTCTTCAACAATATATGGATTCTCATATACATTGCTGCAGAGAATAGGCAATCCGCAAGACATTGCTTCTGCAACAACATTTGGATATCCTTCAATAAGGCTAGGAAGACAGAATATATCAGCCTTTCGATATTCCTCTTCAATTTTTTGGTTTGGCTCATGCAAAGTCATGTAATCTACAATATCAAGCTGTTGATACTCTTTCTCTATTTCTGTAAAATAAGTTGCATTATGCTTCTTATCTCCATACCAATCAAAATGTACATTGAGTCCCATATCCTTTACCATACGAACAACCTTTAGGTAAGTTAAGACATTTTTTGCCTGCGTGTAACGGGCTACGGTGACAACACGAAGCGTATTATCCTGCACAGGTGATTCAGAGGGTGTAAAGCGATCAACATCCACAAAGTTGATAATGGGATGCACCTTCTTACTAAGAAAAGGAAAGTTTCTAGAAATAAACTTAGCTTGACTATTGCTATTAGGAACAATTGCATCAGTCAAACGATATAGATTAAACAGAATCTTATCACCACACGTGATACCTGTATTATTACTTCGTTCTGATACTAGCAACTTTGCCTTAAAGAAAAGCCTTGCAAGGCACATTGTCTTATTCACTGATGGCAGGAAAGAAATAACCACATCAGGTTTATACTGCCTAACATAGTTAGCTATCTTAAATATTCGACTCTTTTTGTTCCAAAGGTCGGGTACAAATTGATAATCCACACCATTCTGACGAAGATATGGCTCATAGAACTGATTCTCAACATATGTTATCAATCTACAGGGAAACCCTGCCTTTGTTAGCATCGACGCCAACCCACATAATTGCCTCTCTGCCCCGCCAGAGCCAAGGTGTTCTGTTACCAACAATATTTTTTTCATTTTTTTATAAACATATCATCAGGAAGACTCAATAAAATCCTCTTTTTTTCTTCTACTGACATCCCATAAGTTTTAGTGTTATATTTAATATTTTTCTTTTTATATTCTTCTACAGTGCATATTACTCTTGCTGGGTTTCCACCCACAACGGCATGAGGTGGTACAGATTTTGTCACTATAGAACCCGCTGCAACCAAAGCTCCTTCACCTATTGTCACTCCTGGGAGTATATGACTACCAGAGCCTATGTAAGCCCAATCCTTTATGATTATCTTTCCAAAAGAATCAAAACCAGGAATTTCTTTTCTTATCACATTCCCCCCCCGTGAGTATGAAACCACACATCTTCTGTAACTTGTACATAATTACCTATAGTAATAAGATATGGTTCAGAAGACCACCTTCGAGTTGCTATCAGACAGTTCTTGCCAATAGTTACCCCAAGGTGACGCGCTTGATGAAGTGGGGATTTCAAAAAACGCCAATATAAAAAACTAAATACACTACCCATATTTAATTTCACTTCAAAATTGATTCTATCGTTTGTGTCCACTTCTCAATATTAGATTCTTCAGAAAACAAACTAACAGCCTTATCTCGTGAAGATTTTCCCATTGCAAGCATTGTTTCATTGTTTGACAACATCATTTCAAACAACGCTTTCTTTATACTTTCAGGATCATCCCAATCACAAAGACAGCCATTACTTTTGTCCACTATTATTGCATAATCAGACACTCGCGTCATTACAATCGGCTTTCCAAGCATCATGCCCTCACAGATAGCGTTTGGTAATCCTTCCGAAGAACTAAACAAAGCAACAACATCAGCCTCATTCATTCTATTTGCAATGTCAGTAGTTGCATCTTTAAGAATAAACACATGATGTAAATTGTTGTTTTCAATATCATTTTTCAGCTTTATATAATAAGGCAATGTGCCATTATTGCTCTGTCCATACCAAGTTATATCAAACATAGACAATTCTTTATCTGACATTAGTTTCAATGCTTCCAATAGTCCATAAGGATTTTTCACTTCACGATATGATGCGGGAACTATAAAATGTACCTTTCCATTCTGTCTAATCAAGTATTTTGAAGATATCTCAGGAAGATTTACAATGTTATATATTGTATCTAGTTGATTTGTGTACTGTGGAAAGTACTTAGCATACATTCTTTTTGCATTATCACTATTGCAGATTTTAATAGATGCAAAACGCTCAAACTTTGTATAAAGAAGTTCTCGCTTTGAAAGGAGCAAACTCTCTCGTGCATTTCTTAATCCTGTTATAGCTTTGTATTTTCCATGTGTCAACATTCCAACTATACAATTCACAAAATTGTTTTCAGTCAAAAACGAGACTCCAACCTCTACTTTTTCTTTCTTTACAATATTATTTAAAAAAAATATAAAATAAAGGATGTTAAATTTGGCTTTTTCAACAAGCCTTTTTCTAGGCATTACGACAACTCTAACTTTTGACTTATCAAGGTCTTCTCTAAAGAATCCATTTCCATCTTGTGTCACAAACAACACTTCAAACCCTCTTTCTGCCAATTGCTTCGCAACGATCACCATTTGGTGCTCAGCTCCGCCACAAGCCAAGCCTCCGAAAAATAAGACTTTCATTTTTTTATTGTATTTATCAGGTTTTCTACCATCCATCCACAAAAATCAAACCCTTTTCCTTCATGCCATTTCATATCAGAAGTCCAAAAACCTTCACACTGTAAATAACCTGCAGCAGTAAACCCATAACCAAGTTCTACAATTAGAGGATTATGATCTTTATCAAAAACGAAATCCATTCCAATACATTGAAGCTCAAGCCTACTACTAACATCAAATGCTATTTTTACACATTTTTCATCTATTTCTGCTTTTGCATAGATAATATTTCCACTTCCAGATGCCCTAAAATCATTCTCTCGCACCATACGTTTGATAGCAAATGCCTTATTGCCAATCACACAGACACGAATATCAAATTTATTGTTTGGAATGAATTCTTGGAAATAGGCATACCCCTTTTCTCTACCATGCATCTTTCTGAACGATTCTGACTTTAGATAAAAAGCTGCAATATCTTTAACAATGTAAAAAGATGACGCTTTACCTGCCTTGAATTTACGTATATCATCTGAAAGAAGATGTTGCAAATTTGCCTGTGAGAATCCTTTTCCAAAAGCTTTCTTCACATACTTAATAGCCTCCGATCGATTATGCGCTAACATTACATTATGACTACCAGCACCGCCACGTAATTTGAAGACTTTGGGGAAATCAGTTTTTTCCACCCAATGCATTGCCTCTTCCTTTGTATAAAGGACGTAAGACGGAACTATTGGAGCACCTATTGCTTCAAGCATATATTTCTGCCCTATTTTATCGTCAAAATGCCAACCTGTATTAAAATCAGGAAAAACTCTTATTCCTGACATTTGTAATGAGTATAGTAATTGTTTAGCAAATAGAACATCACGACTGTTAGCATGGTGATGATGCCACATAAAGGCGTCACACCCTCTAACCTGCTCAACAATGTTATTATCATAAGCATTGACTACTTTATAGTCAATATGATTTTTGCTGCAGTACTCGATCCACCTGTCACTGAAACTTCCGGGGCGATTGTGAATAGCTATTTTCATTTCAATACATCAATTAATTGATCACTTGACATAAACTCTACATCAGGATACTTCATTAATAAAGCCGACAAGAACTCATCAAGTAATTTTAGATTCTTTATTCGGTTGTTAATATCAATACCCCCTACATAGTTTATCCTATGAGAAGATATTACCGCTATGTGTTTATTCTTAAACACATTTCCGACCTCGTTTATCAACTTATCTGTTGAATAATTGGTCGTGGTAGCTGGTTCAAAAAAACAATTTCTTACTCCATATATGAGCCCATTGTTTTTTTCTCCAGCATATAAATACTTTTTTGATAAATTACAGGAAGAACGTCTTACGCGAACCCCTTGTATTAGTTCAACCCCATTATTGTACAACACATTCTCTATCTTGTCATTCCATGTATAACAAGGAGCTATAAACGAGCGAGAAGCATACCCCCAAATATTACGGAATATGGCAAGAGATTGAGCCACAACGTCACAAACATATTTTTGGCTTTCATCATCATGCGATTTCAGCGCAACCATATATTGATTGCCTTTTGCTGGATCAACTTTAGGAAAGATACCACACATGCCATAGCCAAACGCTGTCATTACATCCTTATCACCTTTACGCAACGCATTGAGCCAGTCAGTGACATTAAAATGCTCACGTCCATGACATTGTGGCATAAATATTCCTTGTTCAATGCCATCCTTGACCATTTGAATTACATTAGTACTCTGAGGAAATCTACTATATGTATTACAAACATCTTCATATATGTACTCAGTATAGCCTTTTTCTTTTATCTTGCGAAAATCAGGATTAGCCGAAAGGTAATTCAATGTAAGAACAGGATGCCTTCCATTTTTATCTTTATACTTTAAAAGCACATCAGAAAGAGCCTTTACATCTTCGTCCGTCTCCAAGCAGTCATAACGTTCATAAGGACGTTTATCCATAGCGTATCCTTCGGCCATGAGCGCATCGTACACATTACGTGAGGGAACACGAATAGAGCCCCAATCATCAGATTCTATAACGACAATACGTCGCATCACTTTTTTATCGCGCTGCTCATTTATAATAGAACAAGCCCTATTATAGACGCGACTACAAATACTTTTTACTCCCATGATTCTATACCCTCCTTCCAATAAGAAGTTTAATTATTCTTTTTATAATGGACATACGCCTCTTCTTGAACGGACCTTTATCATTTTTGTCGTATAACAAGAAAAAATTTGTACGTCTAAAATCTTTAATCCAATTTAAAAGTGACAATCGACGCTCAAAGATATGTATAAAATCAAATTCTTCACGCATAAAGTATATTGGTTTCTCTATGACTTTTTTATTCTCTTTTATGTCCCTACCGAGAAACGAATTCAGTAATATAACAGGCAAGTTTACACCTCCAACACTGGATACAGCTCCATTACCATCGTTTCTAAGATTTACCTCTAAGAAATAATCTTTGTCTTTACAATGCAAGAGCTCAATGCTAAACAAACCTGTATAGCCAAGTTCATACATTATTTTATAAATAGGCTTTAAATCAAAACTATATAAAGTCCAAGGAAGCATTACCGCAAAAGAACTAGACCCTCTCTTCACAGGATACTCACGAAGTTTTTTTATTATACCTGGCAAAACGAGCTCTTTGCCGCCATTCAATGAACAACCTACAATACTCAACTCGTATTCTTTATCTATATATTGCTGAATTTGTACAGCATTGCAACCTCCTGCTTTTATCGTCTTCAAAGCTTCAGTTAAGGCGTCCTTGTTTATGCATGTTATAATATCACTCTTATGCCCTTCTATAGATACTAGAGGTTTAGTCAAACAAGGGTAGGTAATATTTGTAAGTGTAGGGCGTTCCGTATTCGTTACAAAAGAAGTCGGGATTATAAATCCACATTTCTCCGCCAACTCTGTGATATGCCTTTTATCCATATAAAACACAATTCTCCCTGCTTCTGACTTTGCATTCTGCAAATGATAAAACGGCTTTAATTCGTCCAAGTGATTATCTACTATTTCCGCAGCTCCATCGCTGCAACAAATCAGCACATGTTTTTCCTGAATTGAACAATTATTGAGCAAGACGTCTAAACCTTCCTGCTGTGAGGCAACAATAAAGAGCCTGGTCACATATTTACATGTTTTAGATAAGCAGTTATTCTTATTTGCTCTAACTATCACATATATCTCCGCCTCATAATTGGCTTGTGCTATGCATCGAACAACGCCAATTGTATTATGATGGTCTCCACCAAAAACAAAAACCTTCATTTCTTGAAAACCTTTCCGTATAGATCTAAAATATAACACTTAAACCGTTCGTTATGTGACTCGCACAATAACAGATCACGAATTCTTGACAATTTATACTTAGTAAAAAAATTTGGTAACAGTTTACGCCTGTACAAAGCTTTCAAATATCTGTTATTATAAGGCAGAAACAACATATCATACCCCATGTCATTTTTTTTCATATATTCACACAAAGCATTTGACAAGGCCGTTTTATCGGCAATGACGGAATTTAGCTTTTTTATATTATCACTAAAATCATCAAGTTCCTTTAATTCCACAGTTGGATAATCACCACATTGAAAATATGGAATTAATTGAAATGAGATATCTTCATTATTGAAGGTCAAACTAACCATGTATCCAGTATTCCATTTTTCGTTCTGACAATTGAGTCTATCAAAACAAAAATTTCCCAAGCCATAAAAAATGAGCTTGCCATGGTAAGATTCATAACCGCTAAAACAATGTTGGTGATGATTTATAACCACATCAGCGCCTGCATCAATAAAGAAATGGTACCACTCCACCATTCTTAAAGTAGGCAGATCACAATGTTCGATGCCACCATGCACTATTACCATTACGTATTTTGCCGTTTTTTTTGCTTCATTAATAGCATAAAATTGTTGTATGGGATTTATAGGGTTGCATCCTGGGGTTTTCTCGGTTGCTATTGAATATTCATGTTCACAACAATTGATGAAAGCGTAAACATCTCCGTCAATTACCTTAAATAAAGTCTTTGAAGCTTCAAAAATATTTAGCCCCGCACCAACATAATCTATCTTCTTTTCTAAACATGTGTTGAGAGTATCTAGAACTCCGCCTGTTCCTTGGTCCAAGAAATGGTTGTTAGCCAAGGTAACACAATTAAAACCTACATAAGACAATGCATCCAATGTTTTTGGGGGAGCATAAAGGTTTGGACCATTTTTTATTATTGGCGTTTTCTCACCTAAAACAATTGGGGCCTCTAAATTGACTACAGAAAAATCTGCCGCCTCCAAAACATGCTTAATGTCACTAAATATATAGGAATAATCTTCCTCCTCAATATACTTTAGTACTCTACATTGTGGTGCAAAATCACCTGCTATAATTATATGACTCATTTTTTTATTATTATTCTATCATTCAAACCCTGCGCCCAGATATAACTTAACAACATACAAGCAGAAAAAGGCATATCGCTAAAAGACATGGAAAAAAAACTTCGTACAAAAGTAAACACCAAACAAGCACCAGCTATTGAGTATAAAATACTCTGTTTTTTGATTCTTTTGAAGAATGTAAAAAAAGCACTCCAATATATTACATATAAAACGGCTCCACACAAGCCACAGTCTATTAATAGTTCCAACCAATCATTATGTGCTTTATAATGAAGAATATTTTCTGTGTGATAAGCACCCTCTCCAAAAAAGAACTGCAATGCATTGTCATTGGTTATATAATGATTCCAATAAGTGCTATATATTCTATCACGACCACTGGACTGCCCTTCAGTTGTATCTTCCAATCGTTTCTGAAAGTAGTCACTCGTATCATAAAGGTTTTCCACAAAATGGACAGAAACGAAAACAAATAATAATAGTATTAAGAGTAGGAAAAAACGTTGTTTAGTAGAAGCATTTTTCATCGTTCGAACGACAAACCAAACAAGCAGTAAGGAGCTTATTAAAACAGCCCCTCTTTTCATTCCAGATAGCACAAACCCCAAAATACAAGCTATCAACAAGTATTGAAAGATTGGTTTTTTGTTGAAGAAAAAAACAAAAGGAAGTAAAGCTACAAAATAATATGTCGTGTTATTTGTTATCTCATCATATGGACTATTCAACTCTAAAAGCATTAAAGCTTTTTGTTCAAAAGCAAAATATTCCATAATTGCAACGATGAAAAATGCAAAAAAACAAATTTTCAGTTTATACTCTGTTAGATACCCTTGTTTAGTAAATACGTAAAAAGGGAAAATTGGTCCTAAAGAAGAAAACAACATCATCAGAAATGATTTTGGATCTTGTCCTACAGCATCATTATACAACAACAATCCTACACCATATACGCATAAAAACAAGAAGAAATAAAGCATTACCTTCATCACTCCCGTCGTTCTATAATTTAGAATTACTTCTTTGACATAATACATTGTCATCAATGTGAATGGAATATAAAATACCATTGACAACAAACTACTATCAAAATAAATATTTTGAATGTATCCACATAGCCACAAAATGACATACAAATTACATGGATTTGTGATCTTCTTCAACATAACTAAACTACTTAAAATCAACGTCGAAACAATTTACTCTTTAAACCTTTAATGATGACACGCTCTTGTGGGAACAAATATAATACGCAAACATACATGCATGCCGACAGAATGATCCATAACACCGAACATACCATACTCCTGTTAATTCCTAGTAAGAAAGCGGCTACTAGACACATTGAAACACAAGCTAAAAACTCTGGAATTAAATTCTTTAGCATAGATGTAAAAGACAATTTGATTGTCCAATACGCAAAAAGCGAACAAACAGCTACTAGCTGCAATCTCACAAACGCCCTTGTATAAAACAACACAGAAAAACCATATCCAATGGAAATGTAAACTGCCGGAATAAGAACTACAAGATGTAATACTTGCACTGTAACTGAGATTCTCGGTTTGCCTATAGCTGGAAAAATATTACTGCATATCCTCTGAAATACTACCGTAATAACTTCCATAAGTCCCCAAATACCAATGAAGGGCACCGCTTCCTGCCACTGACTTCCCAAAAGTATATCTGTAATCAATTGACTAAACATTAAAATACAAAAGCCAATAGGAAGCAATAGGATTCCCAAGTATTTTTGTATCTTAAGAAGAATCTCGCGCATTGCAGCATAATCGTGTTGGGTTCTTGATAATGCAGGCATAATTACAGGCAATATGGCAGAAGTTATCACGGATGTAAACTGAGTGACGGTCGTCATTGATGTCTTGTAAATACCCAAATAATATGCGCTTAGCATACAACCTATAAAGAAGATCTCAATATAATTAGTCGCCCAAATTAGAATAGCATCAAACATTGACCATACACTAAAAGAAAGCATATCTTTTAGTCTGGCAAAACTATAATAAAACCTAGGCTTCCATGGTGATTGTAGGGTCAATATAATTGCATTGGACAGATTCACAGCAATTGTTCCGAAAACCAACGCCCAATAAGAGCGGAGCCATAGGGCAAGAGGTATTGTTATAAACAGGGGTATAGCAACAGCTACTAAACGACGATAAAACAGAGATTTAAAGTCAAGGGATCTTTTGAATACCGCCATCTGAATACTTGAAAAAGCTTCAAGTGGAATGGATGCACAAGCAACAACAAGAACAATACCAAGTCCTGGATTTCCGACCAAAGTCGCCAGCGGCTCCGCGAATATAGCAATCAGCCCCCAGAGCAACAAACTCATGATAAGATTAGACCAAAAAGCTACATTGATAGACTTGTCTTTGTCCTCGTCACTTTCAAACTCATGTTGTATAATATAGCGTTGAAAGCCAGCATCTGTAAAAATTTCGGCAAATGCAATAATCATAGTCAGCGTAGTGACCACACCAAAAGCCTCTGGAGTCAATACGCGCGCCAGGACCATGGTCGTTATAGGACCAACCAGTTTCCCTATGATTTCGGCATATGCAGACCATTTTGTAGCTTTCGCCACCTTGTTGCTTAATTCCGACATATTTTATAATATTTTTCTTCCTATTCGTGTCTTAACTGTCAACTTCGCAAGAACTAATGACGCTAAAACTGTAATCACACATCCTATCCAAGGCAATAAATAAGTTCCCGTCCACTGAGGCAACGGGGTTGAATAATAAATGAATTTAAGCACAAATTGCTGATAGATATATATTCCAAAGCATATCGAGTTAATGGAAAGCAACCATTGTGGGCATTGCCATGTTTTTTTATTTTTTACCACATAGTTAGATATGGCGTAAAGCATTATTAACCCTATACTGCTATAAGCTATTGTACACATTTTCATTCCTAGAACACGAATTAATTTTCCTATTAGTGATGTCATCTCCCACTCTGACAAAGTCTGTTTTCCCTGCGAAAACGCAATATACGAGACGGCATACAGTACTGCCAGCACTATAATGCTCGTCAAATTTAACTTTGTTATTATCCTTTCTCTTCTCGGATATAAATACATTCCTAAATAGAAAAACAGGATATAATAGCAAGCATTATTTATACGAAAAACTAATACAGGTAGCAATCCGGAGAATAAAGACACAATAAAACAAAGAAGCAATTTGAGATTATCATGTCCTTTCACTTTGTTTATACAATAAGCCATTATAAAACAACAAAATAACATAGGTAAAAACCACAGATGCCCAGCCCCATTAAGTATTTCAAGAATTACCCCCCCGAAAGGAAATTAATACTATTGAAACATGCAATATATGCCACGCTAAAGAGGATACCAGGTACAACTAGTCGTTGCAGTTTCCTTATTATAAAGGATAAAAAAGGGCTTTGCTTTCTTTGTTGCTGCATACCGAAAAGATAGCCCGAGATAAAAACGAAAGTTTCAAGCATAAAACTATAGGCCACATGAGATATTTCATCATAAGCCCTTACTTCATGAATACCATCAGGCAACGGCCATGCGCCTCCCGTATACATGGTAAACGAATGTGTTACTATTAACAAAAAGATAATGATAGGACGCATAATCATTACGTCCTTCAATACTAGTCGATTAGAAATCATTTTATTCTTATCCATGTAGCCGTTGGTGGTATCGAACCACATTTCTAAAAACTACCTGTACAACGGCTTACCTTAAAATATTAGAGACGGGCATCTATGATTTCACGAGGCAATGTACACTTCACGTCAAAGATGACATGCTCGTCCTTAAGAAGAGCAGGAACATCAAGTCCCTCAAACTTCTTATGAGCCACGGCTGCAATAGCTGCGTCAAACTTCATCTTTGGCAATTCGTTTACGACATCAATACCATACTCTCGCTTGGCGATTGCTGGATTTGCCCACGGATCATAGACCGTTACATTACAATTGTAGTCCCTCAAAGCCTTATAGATGTCAATGACCTTGGTATTGCGGACATCAGGACAGTTCTCCTTGAAGGTGAAACCAAGTATGATGATTTCAGAGTTAAGCACCTGAATTCCTTTCTTGAGCATGTGCTTCACGGTCTCGGTTGCTACATACTCACCCATACCGTCATTCATGCGACGACCAGCAAGGATGATTTCGGGATTATGACCATGACGTTGGGCGCACTGTGCCAAGTAGTAAGGATCTACGCCGATACAGTGACCACCTACCAAACCAGGGCGGAACGGCAGGAAATTCCACTTGGTACCTGCAGCCTCCAAAACGTCAAGCGTGTCTATTCCCATCTTGGTAAAAATGTGAGAGAGTTCATTGACAAAGGCAATGTTGATATCGCGCTGAGAGTTCTCTATCACCTTTGCGGCCTCAGCCACTTTGATGGTAGGGGCAAGATGGGTGCCTGCAGTGATAACGGAGGAATAAACCTCATTGACATACTTTCCTATTTCGGGAGTAGATCCAGAAGTCACCTTCTTGATATGCTCTACCGTATGCTGCTTGTCGCCCGGATTGATACGCTCGGGGGAGTAGCCTGCAAAGAAGTCTTCGTTCATTTTCATGCCGCTAACCTTCTCCACCACAGGAATACATTCGTCCTCAGTCACTCCAGGATAAACCGTTGACTCATATACCACCACATCACCTTTGGAAATCACTTTGCCCACCGTAGTAGAGGCTCCATAAAGAGGAGTCAGGTCGGGATTGTTGTTCTGATCCACAGGCGTGGGAACAGCAACGACATAGAAGTTGCAATCACGAATAGCCTCTATATCGGAGGTACACACCAAGCCGTGATGATTGATGGCATCCTGCAACAACTCGTCACTCACTTCCAGCGTCGCATCATGACCTGCCATCAAGGCCTCGCAACGCTTAGCATTCATATCAAAACCTACTGTCTTGTATTTCGTAGAAAACAGACGGGCAAGCGGAAGACCGACATAACCAAGGCCTATTACACAAATCTTTGTTTCTTTCATCTTTGTTTATTTTTTAGATAGTGATTACAAGTTCTTTTTATACCAGTCAATAGCAGCAGCAATACCACGTTGGAAGCTCCATTCAGGATCATAACCCAACAGCTCCTTTGCCTTGCTGATATCGGCATTGGAGTGCTTGATGTCACCTGCACGGTCAGGACCAAACTCGGGTTCTACGTCCACACCAAGAGCCTTGGTCAATCCATAGTAGATATCTATCAAATATTCACGGCCTCCGTATGCAATATTGAAGGCTTGTCCAGCTGCCTCATGGGGGGCAAGGCATGCTTTGAGGTTGGCTTCTATCACATTTTCAATATAGGTGAAGTCTCTTGATTGTTTACCGTCGCCATTGATGCGGCATTTCTGTCCATGGAGCAGTTGCTTGATGAACTTGGGTATCACAGCTGCGTATGCACCGTCTGGATCCTGCCGACGGCCGAACACATTGAAATAGCGCATTCCGTAAGTGTCAAGTCCATAATGCCGCGTGTATTGCTTTGCCCATTCCTCGTCACACCGTTTGCTCACCGCATACGGGGAAAGCAGATTGCCCTCAACTCCTTCTTTCTTCGGGAGATTGGGCTCGTCGCCATATACGGAGCTTGATGATGCATAGACAAACTTCTTCACGCCTTTCTGGCGAGCCGCCTCCAGCATGTTCAATGTTCCTTGGATGTTGTTGAGAGAATAGAACAAGGGCATCTCTATGGAGCGGGGCACGGATCCCCAAGCCGCCTGGTTAAGGACATAATCGACTCCTTCGCATGCCTTCATACAAGTGTCGAGGTCCTTGATGTCGCCCTTGATAAACTCGTAATTAGGGTTGTCAAGAAACATATCCACATTCTTCTGTTTTCCTGTTGACAGGTCATCAAGTGCCCGCACTCGATAGCCCATATCAAGAATTGCTTCACAAAGGTTACTGCCGACAAAGCCAGCAGCACCAGTTACAAGGAATAATGATTCCTTTGGAAATTTCAAGTGCTTGTATGCCATATTTTATAATAAGTAAGCTATTATTTATTCTTAAAGTAAGCAATCGGTTCTGATGCGTTAAAGCATACGGCGAGAATCGCTTATATTCTAAATCTCGCCACACCCATTACTGCATCATCTTTGTGTTCTTGCAACTCATGGTAAAATGGATGTCGAATTGTCCCCGTCGGGTAATCCTTTCACCTGATTGAGTTCGTTGTGCATGGCTTCCAAACGGGCATTGAACTTAGAAGTAAGTTCCTCCCGCTCACAAGTGTACGCTTTTTCCAGCTCTTGTTCACGAGCCTCAAATTCGGAACGAACCTCAGCGACTATTGACTGGCGAAGGGATTCCGAAATATTTACACCTCCGTCTCCTGTCATAAAAGCCATGAGCTTTTGCATCATGTCATTTATCTGGTCTATCTTTTCACACAGCTGTTTGTTCAGGCTTGAAGCCAAAGCCTCCAGCTCCTCTACTCGCTTTTCACGGACACGAAGTTCCTTGCGAAGCTGCCTGTTTTCGGCTGCCCAATCATGCACTTGCGCACTAATCGCTTGTGTGGACTTGTTTTCAGGCTTCATTATGGCTGGGACATAAATATCGTGGTATGCTTCTAATAGATCAAATCCTTACGAAGTAAGGGGTAGGGCTGGCGGAGAAGCTGTCAAGGGGACACATTAATCACCGTTAATCCAGCTTTAATCGTTCATTAATGCTTTGCTAGCCATCAGTCTGATGTCAATCCTTTTTGGGTTGGGAGGAGGAAAGGAATTGCTGGTAGGCTTCACGGGCATTGGGGGCCACGATATGATTGCCACCGAAGAAGTTGATGATGATCTGTGGTTCCTTGTTCTGCCTAAGTTTGTCGAAGACGGCCTGGGCGATGCGATCTTCCAAAACGGCATCAGATGGCTTCGCCTGTGGTTTCTCCGACTGCTCCGCCTTGGAAGACGGGGCTTCCTGCTCTTTAGCAGAGGCTTCGGTTGATGCCGAGGCGCGAGAGTCAAAAAACAGGTCAAAAGGACTCCAGTGACGTCGTTCAGATAATTTGCATTGCTTATAGCCAAAGTATGCTGCAGCGGCTATTTGGGCTATCATTATCTCTATTCCGATCATGACGATTAATGTTTGGGGTGAGACTTACGGCGAGCTATTAAAGCATCATTGATGCGGGCGCGAATGTTGTTCACGCTTCTACCAGAAGTGATGTTGGTGGCGAAGGGCAACAGGAGCTGGATGAAGCTACTCCTTACGACTATTTCCTCGGTGAGTTTGGTCTCTTGATCGAGCATAGAGACGACAACCAAGGCAAGCTCTGTGGCGTTGTTGCAGTCACGAATCTGAGCGAGGAAGGCCGGGAGGCATTCTTCGCCAATATAGAGGGCGAGTTTCCTGGCCTCAGGGGAATCGGCATCGGAAGAACTGTCTTCAGCGGCTTCCTGCTTGCTGAGTATTTGCTCGGCAAACTGGTCGCCATAGAAGTTTTGTACGGCCTTTGTGGCGTTGGGCAGAACCTGGACGATACTGTCGTGGATGCTAATTTTTACGTCGTTCATAATGCGGTTTTGGTTATTTATGAGAAAATGGGTAAATGAATTGCGAACGGATTATGAATGGATTGTAAACAGATTGCAAACGGATTGTAAACGGTTATGAATGGATTTGCATTCGGTTGCGCCTTTACATACCTTTGCAAACGATGTTAGTAACGCAGCTGACAAAGAGAATCATTATCAACTTCAAAAACTTTCAAAGCAATGAAACAAAATCGCAGTCCCACCAAGTCCGCAGAACGGCGGCAAAACAATTCGATTACGTATCGGTCTCGTATCGTTTCCGTATCGATCTCGTATCAATCCCGTATCGTTCTCGTATCGTCCTCCTATCGTTCTCCTATCGTTCTCGCTTCCGGAAGCGGAAACAATACGGAAA
>ERZ779937.112-NODE-112-length-38928-cov-2.812801_pt1 | contig 38928 bp, 67 predicted proteins | sample MGYA00511185_ERZ779937 | MGnify/ENA primary metagenome ERZ779937 (study PRJEB29588, sample SAMEA2147216) | human gut metagenome | biome: human gut; feature: human-associated habitat; material: faeces | place: Denmark | collected 2008/2010 ... | reverse complement strand
TGATGGTTGTATATATCCAGAGTATGAGGATGATATGAGTGGGCGCGATGTTGTATTTAATCGAGCAATGAAGTCTTTATGCGGGCAGACATTCACAGTTAATGATGTAATCGGATATGTTTTGTATGGGCATATGACACAATGGACTATTACATCAAAAATGGTTGAGCTAATAGACGATAATGTAGCCGATTCGTCTGAGTTAAATAATTTTCTAAAACTGTTCGGAGGTAGATAATATGGGATATATTCCTAGTGTAGGAGAAAAGGTTCGAATACGCCAATGGGATGATATGGCGGATGAGTTTGGGTTCGATGCTACAGGCATACCTTGCGGTTCCTTTTTTGTGAATGATATGAAGTACCTATGCGGTAAAGAATTTACAGTAACAGCTGTATCGAATACAGGACGTAAAAATAGATATGGTGACGAATATTGTTTAGTAAGAGGATGTACTAATGCATATACGATATCTTCTGATATGATAGAAGATATTGATATGGTAAATTCCCCTGACGTTGTTTTCGATTCATCAGCTATCTCTGATTTTCTTAACAGTATGATAGTATTAGGAGGAACTAAATGAAAAGAGTGCGTTCTAAGAAAGGACGGATACGTGAACTAAGAATTGCGACCCGTTATACCGAATGGGCTTATTACAGAGAGTGCCCGGAAATGACTAATAATTATAAAAAAATACATAAGATGCCAATGAGGCATTGCTATTAGAGAGGTGATAAGTATGGATAAAATACAATATAAAGCTTATTTATCGACACTGCCGCAGTCATACCTTGTAGATTTGATGATAAGTTTGCAGGAGCAGAATGAGGCTTTGAGTAAAGCTGTAAATGAATATAAAGCCACTCAGGCAGAAATGGCTGATATGTTTGAAAAATTTTCTAAATCATTCAGGGTTAAACTTGTACGTTACACAGTTGTAATGAGGGACATATCCAACGGAAAGACAAGAGTCGTTGAGATTCGTGCTAACGATGCTGTTGAAGCATGTAGAAAAGCAGTTGATACAGTTATAGCAAAAGACCGAAGTGTTAGTAGAAATGATTTAATTATTAATGCAGTGTGTGCTGCTGATGAAAAATAGAATCAAAAGGAGGCTTTAGGATGGGATATATTCCTAGTATTGGTGAAATAGTGAGAATTCGCCAATGGGATGATATGATACAAGAGTTCGGAACTCGTGGAAACAGATTCGATGACGACGATAGAATAGTAATTCCGTGTAAGGGAACGTTTGTCCCAGAGATGAAAAAATTTTGTGGTAAAGAATACGAGGTTGCTCGTCTTAAAGACATACTGTTTGGTGGCTATACTAGAGTCTTTTTTACTAACGGTTCAACTCGACCCTTTGTATTTTCTCCAGATATGTTGGAACCGGTAGGAAACGATGAAGAAATAGATTTAGGAAATGAAATAATAGATTTCCTTAATCTGTTTAGGGAGGTGTAAATTATGGGGTATGTCCCATTCGAAGGAGATTTGGTTCGTGTGCGCCTGTGGGATGACATGAAAATGAATTTGGAACAGACTATGATGGTGATATAAATTGCAGAATATGCTTCTCTAGCGAAATGAGAAAATTCTGCGGTAGAGAGTTCATTGTTACTGATGTCGTACAGTCGTACCATGACGACCTATACAAAATAGGTGGATTAACTCGTGAGTATACGATAACATCTGAGATGATAGAACCTGCGAGTATAACAGAAACCTATGAAACGCAAGAAATTGATAATTTCTTAGATACATGGAAATAAATTAAAATCTTACAATGAAGATTTATCTCTTAGAGATAGCTTCCGCTGTTAGCGAAAGTAACAATTAGATTAGGAAAATACGGGAACCAGCAAAGAAGGCGATGACGAAGTTAGGCGGATCCTCCTAGTAAACCAAATGCTATTTCGAGCACCCAGAGCCCAACAAGATTGAATATCAATAACATTTGGAATCACCGGACATGAAAACGCTGCAATGTACGAGCAGAACTCTGCAGTCTAATCCCATACGAATTCCAGTAATACATATATCAGATTGTAAGATTGAAAAATAAGAATATAAGAGATATAAACTCTGACGGAGGTTCAATATGAGTAATTATATCGAGCTAGAAGACGACACAATAGCCTTTCATCCCGGATATTATATTGAGGAGATAATTGAAAATAATAAGCAAACACAGGAAGAATTTGCTAAAAGTCTTGATATTACTCCTGAAGATTTGGGTTCTCTAATTCGCGGTGAACGAAGGCTTGGCATGGATGTCGCAGTAAAATTATCCAAAGTAACCGGCACAAGCATTACTCTTTGGCTAAATTTACAGGATACTTATGATTCTTTGATAAAAGAATCTAAGAGCTAGAAAGGTAGAGTGATAAAATGGGATATAGAGATATCTATGAGCTAGCTTCGCTAAAAGGAGCTAGACAAAAATGCGATTATATTAAAGCACATAGTAGCGATGAGTGGTTTAAAAAATTTCTTTATTATGCATTCAATCCGCTAATTACATATCAAATATCAGATAAATTTATTGGCAAGTTTCGAAAGGGAGAGATTGAAATCAACCCCGATACGAAGCTTGTCTTTTTTAATGATATTTTTAGTTGTTGCGAATATTTATCTAGGCTTCGAGCGGTAGATAGCGTAGCTCAAAAACAGGTAGCATTCATGCTCACAAGATTTCAGGAGGACGAAAGGAATTTATATCTTAAATTGTTGTCAAAAAATATAAGGCTAGGCATTACCTCTAAAACAATTAATAAGGTAATCCCCGACCTGATTCCTGAATGGGAAGTTCAGCAGGCTTATCCTATAGAAACAACTTCTCTTGGTGAGGACACATATATCTGGCTAACTCAGAAACTTAATGGGGCTAGAGCAACATCATATAACGGCCAGTTAATAGCAAGAAGCGGGACACCATATAAGGGGTTAGAGCATATCACAAAAATTCTCAAACCAATTTGGGACGAGGGATATATAACCGATGGCGAGCTTTTGCTCAAGGATAGAGGTGATTTGACAGACAATGAAGCGTTTAGAAAATCAACTGGTATTTTGAATTCGAATGATGAATATAAAACGGCAATTTCGTATACGATTTTTGACATTATTCCACGTTCTGACTTCGAATCTGATAATCCTAAAGTTTTATATTCACAGCGAAGAAGCTTACTAAACAGCTTTAAAAGTCGGCTTGAGGATGATAATGGTTATGTAAAAGTCCTGCCAACTTTGTACTGTGGAACAGACCATGCACAGATTTCGAAGCTCTTAGATAAAATGGTAGCTGAGGATAAAGAGGGACTCATGTTGAATACAAATGTCCCGTATAAAAGAACACGACATAAGGGGATTCTTAAGGTTAAGAAATTCTACACAATGGATTTAGAGATAGTGGGCTTTGAAGAAGGAACAGGACGATTACAAGGAATGCTTGGAGCTTTTATTGTTAAGTTCAAAGATAACATAGTCAAAGTTGGCTCTGGGATATTAGATGAGCAGAGGCGACAATTTTGGGATTCCCGGGAGGAATTATTTGGTTCTTTATGCGAAGTAAAGTACAAGGAAATATCCAAGGATAAGAAAACAGGGTTGGAGAGTTTACAATTTCCTATATTTGTTCGCTTAAGAAAAGATAAAACTAACGTAAGCTACGGCTAAGAAGTAGCTTATAGAAGGGAGGTGATGCTTATGTTTTGGTTCTTCTTGCTAATATTAACGATCTGCATATCAATTCTATTCGGTATGTATATGTATCTCTGTGCCGAGAATGAAATAAGAATGTTCTCGAATGCAGACAAAGAGACAGAAAACTGGATAAGGCGAATAGATGACAGAGTTAAGACAATCGAAAAGAAGATGGAGACAGAAGAATGTCAGCATTAACAATTTTAACAGTCATAGCATTAATTCTTGTGTGGTTCCTTATTTCACCATTCTTCACAAAGATTGGGAAATTTGTAAATAAGAGCTTCAAAAATGCTTTGACAGAAGAAAATGAGGAAGAAAAGGAGACAAAAGAATGAAGAAACTTGGTGGAGTCGTAGCAGCTATTGTGCTTGTGTTAGGTGTTATTTTAACTGCAAAATCACTTGTAAAAGTACCTGCGGGTTATGTGGCAGCCTCATACAGGCTGATTTTTTCCGGTTCCTCCTCTTTGGGTACTGTCTCAAATAATTCTTTCTGCATCTGACAGCAGTAATTCAGATACACCGCGATACGCTCTGCAATCGGGCGGCTGCGATCCTGAAGCAGTCCGATTGCATGCGACCTTACTGATTCGAGTTTTTCTGCAAGCTCATCAGAAGGAAAGTCTATGACTCTGGAACTCACATATACATATCAGTTTCAGCCGAACAATGTGGCTGATGTATTTACACGATTCAAGGGGCAGAGCGGAAAAGAAGTTCGCGACAGCTTTATCAAGCCAAACATCATTTCTTGGACAAAGGAAATTGTCGCAAATTATAAGGTATCTGATATTCTCGGTTCTGAGAGAGCTAACATCAACAGTGCAGTGTCAGATTATTTGAGTGATAAATTTGACAAGTACGGAATTACCATTAGCAACGTATCACTTATCAATATCAGTGTAGACAAGGAGACAAGAGAGGCGATTAATGCCAAAATTACTGCACAGCAGAATGCTGAGACTCAGGCAATCAATAATCAGACTGCAATCGACAAGGCAAAGGCAGATGCAGAAGTCAAGAAAACATCTGCGCAGGCAGATGCAGATGCTAAGTTAATAGCTGCGCAGGCAGAAGCAGAGTCAAACGCGAAGATTAATGGCTCAATTACAGACGGGCTCATTCGTATGAAGGAAGCAGAAGCAAGGTTAAAGCACGGATGGGTAACTGTACAAGGATCTGACACCGTTGTTACAAAGGATGCCGATTCAAACCAGTAGAATAGTGATAGAGGGATGTAAAAATCATCTCCTCATCCTACAGGAGGAAATGCATATGCCAGATAGTGATTTAGATTTGATAAAAGGTTGCTCCGATGATGATGAAAAAAGAGAGTGTCTACACTCACTCAGTAAAGAGCGCTTAGTCGAAATGATTATTAGAATCACAAGAAAAGCTCAATAATTAGATATATTTACAACACATAGTAGCCAGTTCAACGCAGCTGGCTACTATTTTTATAAGCCATAATGCAAATTACTGTTTTATCAGTGCTTCCGCTGTTAGCGAAAGTAACAATTAGATTACATAGAGGACTGAACAGGATCATTTCAGTCTCAGTTTCCAGACACAAACATGAGTCAAAGAAATAACATTTGAACATTGAAACTCAACCTAATCAGGGACATCCAGACATCTCTGCAGCAGGATATAAGACCATTCAGATTATGACTTAAAATTAATGGGAAGAGAGGTACTCAAAATGAAAGAAAATGAAATTCGCGATGGAAATATACGGCATCGTAAAAAGCAAGGCGGCATTGTTGGGAAATATCATACCCGACTAGGCTGTATAACTAATATTAAAACTCGTCCGAATTCAACTACCGGATATACCGGAGTCAGCAAAAGAAGTAAAACAGGCAAGTATGAGGCATATATATCTGTCGAGGGAAAGAAAAAGTTCCTTGGTATATTTGATAATATGGAGGATGCGGTTGAGGCAAGAGAAAAAGGTGTTGATGAATACTATAGACCACTAGCCGAAATGATAAACGAAGAAATCAATCGTCAAGCCATTGGATAAGCTATAACAATACATAAATTAGAGGAGAAATTAATATGAACTTAAAAGAAGCGTTTAGATATCAAAAGTTTTTACAGGATATGCTTGATAGTGCAGTAAATAGTCTGATCATTAAGACTCATTGCATTAAGCAGACAAAGAATCATTTGCGTAATATAGTTGACGAAAAACTATCAAATTATTCAGAGGAGACTACTTCAGAAAATGAATACTTTGAGAATGATAAAGTTATAGGATTTGCGCTTAGTATAATTGAAGAAAGAGAGAAAATCTGCGCCGCAATTAAAGAGGCAAAGAATAATGCTGAACTTGATATAGATGCTGCAATCCAAATAAATATGAGTCGTCAGCACCTGATAAGAGGGCTACAGTACATGATGAATTACAAGCCGGGGCGTAGGATTGAGACCGGATATGGACAAAAATTCAATGTAGAAGGAAATCAGACTGAGTATAAATATGATGTTGAAATCGTTGAAACAGATGCATATGACAGAAAAGGAGCTAAGGAATTGCTTAAGAAGCTTGCTTCAGAATCAGATGCCGTTTCAAATCACATTGACCGCATAAAGGTTAATACGATAGTAAATTTCACCCCGTCATATAATGTGAATGATACCTTCGACGATGCGATGAATGAATATCTCGCAAAGTAAAAGTAGCACCTATTAGAACTAAGCATTAGTTCTTTACTGTAGATAACAACTGTATAAATTATATTGCAAAGCTGTTAGTTATAATGACTAATATTCGTGCGTAATGCATTTTGAATGCACACAGGACGAATATATCCTTGTTGTAAACGCTGCTTTAAGAGACAAAGAATTTGAACTGACTTATAGAGAATTTATGAAATGGTTTGTACGACTTTGTAAGAGAGTAGACTGTAAAGATGTTCTTGTAGAAATCAAAGGATATGACAAATCAACTATTATCAAGAATAGAAACATTCAGAGAAAAAAGTATTCATTTAAGAGCGTTTTTGATGGTTTGTTTGAAGATCCAAGCTGGTGCAACGACAGTAAAGATGGATATAAAGAGCCGAATTGGTGCGAATTTATGATGTACGACAGGGCAAAGAATTCCGATTATCCTATGACACTTGCTTATAAATACTTCGACGATGAAGAAAATGATAAGGAAGTTGAGAGAAGAATGAATTATAGCTAGTCGAACGATAGGTAAAATACTCATTTCACAATGGCAAAAGATAAGGATGGAACTTGTAATGATAAACAAACTAAATATTAATAATCAGTTAAGCGAAGTTGACGGAGTAGTGGTCGAGGCGAAAAGTATTCTAACTGCACTGAAAATCATTAAGACAGTGTGTGAGGATAATCTCCTCTGTAAAGATTGTCCATTGGGTGACAACAAGGGATACTGCAAATTAAAGAGGCTAGAACCGCGCAGTTGGCAAATAAGTGAACTTGATAGCATATGGAGGGCATTACGATGAACAATGCTGCATAGATCATGATAAGCATTTCTCGAGATGTTATACTTGTGAGTTTGGAGAATAATATATTGGAGGTGAAATTATGTATCAGAATTGTTGTAAGAAATGTGGAAGTATTTCACTACATACTGAAGTAAAAGGTAATAATACAGGACTTTATTGTGATGACTGTGGCGCATGGATTAAATGGCTCAGAAAAGATGAGTTGAGAGCTTTCGAACATGCAAATAAATCAAGAGGTTTAAGAGCGACTGCAAAAGTATATGACGATGTATTTGCCAATAATTCGACAGATGATGAAAGTATTAGTGATTGTTTGGTTATTGGATTTGATAAACATAAGGGCGAACAAACTTTGATGCTTATTGGTAGAAAAGATGGAGATACATTGAATATTGTAAACATGATTAAGGATGAAAGAGCAGAAGAATTATATAAGCAACTACTTTCAACCCAAAAATCAGTTTCGTAGTAAACTAATCTTTCATTGGTTTAGCAATTCAAGGAGAAGCATATATGTCTTTACTATTTTACACATCTTATTGGTAATTCTTTATATAGCTATTGAATGGATTTAGGAGAATAATACAATGTCGAATTTATATGTATATTTAATTCGTTCCAGAAATAAAGACAATAAGGGCGTTCCGAATTTTAAAGGACGAATTAAAACAATTCTTGAATATAAAGAGAATGAAGATAAAGTAATTGACGAATTTAAAAGCTTTGCAGCCAAAGGAGTTCCTGGGGAACAGATGAGATTATATAGGTCGGTCAATTCAAGAAATGAAGAGAAAATCCGAGAAGAGTTGGTTATTCGTCTGTTAAGAGATAGGCCGAGTATGACACAGCTCAATCGCACATTAACATCGGTTGCACAGCAGGTACAGAACCGAGATGAGAGTAAATGGCTGTTCGATTTTGATGTGGATGATGAGCTATTGATGAATGATTTTGTCCATGAGATAGTTATGTGTTCGGAAATTCCATTGTTAGACATAGAGGTATATAAGACTCCTCACGGTTATGCGATTATTGTTCCACATGGCTTTGATACAAGAGAGCTTATGGAAGAATGGAAAGATTACGACATCACATTGAAGAAAGATGAGTTGTTGTTTTTGGATATGATAATGAATGGGGAGGTGAAATAAATGAAGTATACGGAAGAGGACAAAGACTTATTTACAGTACCAGAAGATTACAATTTAGCACACTGTATTAGCGCGGATTTTGGAATGGGCAAAGGAATTGTGGTTGAATTCAATAAGAGATTTAATATGAAACAAAAATTACAAACAAAATACCCGGATTATCTCAATCAGTATATCCACAAGAAAATTGGAGGCGACTGCATTTTAGAAGGTAGAGTCTTTAATCTTATTACAAAAGAGAGATATTTTCACAAGCCGACAATCGTTACAATGAGACTTGCACTCGAAAAGATGAAACAGAATTGCTTAGAGAATAATATCAAAAAGATTGCAATGCCTGTAATCGGTTGTGGTTTAGATAGGCTGAACTGGAATGATGTCTCAGAACAAATTAAAAATGTTTTTGCAGATACGGATGTTGAGATTTTAGTATGCAGGAGGTAACTATGGCAGTATATGTAACAGGTGATATACATGGAAATCCTGTGAGATTAAGTAAAGATAATTTCTATGAACAGAAAGATTTTTCTGGGAATAAAGATGAGAATACTGTAATTATCCTTGGTGATTTTGGTCTTGTGTGGAATCGAAATGGTGAAAGCAAGCAAGAAAAATATTGGTTAGATTGGCTTAATCAGAAACCATTTACAACAGTATTTGTTGATGGTAATCACGAGAATCATAAAATGCTTGCGACTTATCCTGTAAAAGAATGGCATGGTGGTAAGGTTCATGAAATCAGATCTAATGTATTACATCTAATGCGTGGTGAAGTTTTTACTATCGAAGATAAGAATTTCTTTGCGTTTGGTGGTGCATCAAGTCATGATATTCAGGATGGTATTCTTGATTACAATAACGAAGATTGGAGAGAAGAAGCCAAGAAACTTGATAAACAAGGTAAGTATATGTATCGTATCAAGGATTTATCTTGGTGGGAAGAGGAATTGCCAATAGATGATGAAATGAAACATGGTTTTGATGTGTTAAAAGAGAATAACAATATAGTTGATTATATTATTACACATAGTCCTTCTACATCAGAGTTATATCTTATGGGTGGCAAAGAGTTGTATGAACCAGATGTATTGTCTAATTATTTGGAAGAAGTAAAAGCTGCAACTGAATATAAAAAGCATTTGTTTGGTCATATGCATGTAAATAAAGCAATCAATGACAGAGATATTTGTTTGTATGAGCAGATTGTTAGGATATTGTAGAGTGAGGTAAGAGAGTGAAATTAACGATTGATATTCCAAGAGAATATGAACGAGATTTTATCGTTGATAAATTCAAGAATTTCTTCTCAAGGGTAATTGCAGATATTAATCATAATGGAACGTGTGGTTTTTATGAAAAGGAAATCGCGGAAATGTTTTTAGAAGCATTTGATAAAGCTATTGTTGGTGATGTTAATTTGAATGCAAATGTCGTTACAATAGCAAACATATCTTTTGACAAAGAAGATATGCAAAAGATGATTCAAGATGAATTAAAGAAGTTTCAAACTGAATTCCATTGGGTGAAAAATTATGCGAAAAGGGTTCCATAACAGTTGACAAAGACGAATGATATAGATTTTAGGAGGGATAAAATTATTATGGTTTTAGAATTTTGTGATTTATGTCACAAGAAAGAACCAAATCGAAGATTTAAAATTAAGATGTCTACAACCAGATTGAAAGAAATAGCAGATATATCACAGACAGCTACACTTATAGTAAATAAAGGAGAATGAATCGTATGAAGAAGAAAATTGTATATAGTTTGACTATACTATTAGCATTCATGTTCATATTGACTGGTTGTGCAAAGTGCATTAACACTGAAATGTCCACAGTTCAAGTAAGAATAACAGATGAATATTACAGAGCTGCTTATACAACAATGCATTATAATTCTGCAACTAAGACAATGATACCGCAAGTACATTCAGCAGTTTATAGAATTACTGTTGAATATGACGGTGTAGAATATAATTTCTATGACAGTGATACGTATGACAAATATTCTAATCAAATTGGAGAATATGCAAATGCAACATTAGAAATCAAGAAATATGATGATGGCACTGTGAGATACGATATTATTGATTTGCCATAGAAAACAAATAATATTACAAAACACAGTGTGGTCAAAAGTTAGACTAGGAAGTTTAAGAAAATATATAGATAGAAAATAGAGAAAGAGGAATTGAAATGAAACAGAAGAAATTTATGGATATCTCACGTATTAAAGAAGATACAGAATTAACAGTAGCAAATACAGGCGGTTTCCATGTAGGTGACCATATTGTAATTCAGGAAAAAGTGGACGGTAGCAACGCCTCTATCGCGTATGACAAAGAAAACAATAAGCTAGCCGCCTTTTCGAGAAAAAATGAGCTAAGTTTTGGAAGCTCGTCACTGAATGGATTTTGGGATTGGGTACAGACGCTTAATGTAGAAGCATTTGCAAAGTATCCTGACTATGTATTTTTCGGTGAATGGCTTACAAAACATACAATTACATATAAGCCTGAGGCTTATAAAAAGTTTTACTTCTATGATGTCTATGATAAATGTACAGAATGTTATCTGCCACAGGCAACTGTCAAGAGACTTGCTGATGAGCTAGGCCTTAGATATGTCCAAACATTCTACGACGGACAGTTTATATCATGGGAACATGTTATGTCATTTATGAAGAAGTCTGATATCGCTGTAGATGTCCCTGAAGGGGTTGTATGTAAAAATCAGTCAATGTTAAATTTTCCGGATTCGAGGATGCCATTTGTGCTCAAGATTGTTAACAGCAAATTTAGAGAAGTGCAGCACGATAGGCATATAAAGAAGGAATTAGACCCGATGAAAGTAGAGGAGAAGGCTAAGGCATCCGAAATTGTGAATCAGATTGTTACAGAAAATAGGGTAAGAAAAGAACTGCTTAAGATGATTGATGAAGGAGTTCTGCCAGAGAAAATCGAGCCTACCGATATGAGAATAGTCGCTCAAAATCTCCCGAAAAGAATATATGAGGACTGCGTAAAAGAAGAGCTTGAGTCGGTTCAGGCCGCCGGAGAATTCTTTGGCAAGATGTGCAGCTCTACAGCGATGAGCCTAGCAAAACAGATAATTTTCAGAGGTAAATAGTATGGATAAAGACGAAATTAAATTAGGGCAAATTCTTTGGATTCAAGATACACACTCTAATAAAATAGTCAGTGGTCAGGTGTACGGATTTTGGGATAAATATGTGTTAGTTGCGGGGCTTGGCGCCAGCGATGGCAGTTCTTGTTTTGGTCATAATGTAGTTCACCCTTCGAGGTGCTTTAAAGACCAAAAGAGTGCCATAGAGTTCTACAAAAATGCAAAACTAAGACAGATTGCTGAATATAAAAACGAGATAAGGAATGCTTCAGATTTGATATTATTTCCGCTGAAGCATCCTTTTCATTTTGAGGAAGAATTTGTAGATGAGCAGGCGATACAAGCATATCAAGAAAGAGCCATTGAACTTGGATTTTTAGACGAGGAGATTAGCCGAAAAAATGAATATGTATTTTAAGAGAGTCGAGAGGTAACTATGAGTAGAAATACAACAGTTGTAGTAGAATGTGCCAATTGTGGCTCAGATTTTATAGATGGGACAGTAGGGAATCGTAGACACTCTAAATATTGTCCAAGGTGTATATGCGCTTATAACCAAGCGATTGATGACTGTTTGAAGGCTATAGAACCTTTAAGCGATTTAAAAGTAGCACGAAGATGTATTAAAGAGATGAAAGGCTAGATATCATAATAAGCTGGAAGGAGATTATATGATTAAATTATTCACACACACAGATCTTGATGGTATAGGTTGTGCAGTTTTGGCAAAATTTGCATTCGGTAAAGATGTAAATATTTCATACTGCGATTACGATAACATTGATTCAAGTGTCAAGGAGTTTGTTGATAGTGAAACAGAATTTGATATGTGTATTATTACAGACATCAGCGTAAATAAAGATACAGCGAAAATTATTGATGACAGATTTGATAATTTCTATTTATTAGATCACCATCCAACAGCTCTAGGACTTAATAAGTATCCTTGGTGTTCTGTAACAATTGAATATGAAGATAAGGAGCTTGGAACTATCAAAACTAGTGGAGCAGAGATGTTTTATCATTGGTTAATCGAGAATGATTATTTGAAAGATTCAGATACATTAAGAAGATTTGCTGAATTAGTGAGAAATTATGACACTTGGAGATGGTCAGGACTCGGTGAGGATGGTGTTATTTGTAAGCAGGTAAATGACTTACTTGATCTGTATGGTCGAGATGATTTTATTCATTGGTGTATTTCGGAGATACGTGGTGAAATATTCCCATTATTATCTGCCAAAGATGAGGTTGTCCTGAAGATTAAGCAGGATGAAATTGATAGATATATCAAAGAGAAAGATGAAACCATGTTTACCAGTCCTATGTGTGGCAAAGTTTGTGGCTTCGTATTTGCCGATAGGTTTATTAGCGAATTAGGCAACAGACTTTGTGAGATGCATCCCGAGATTGATTTTGTCGCGATGATAGATATTGATGGTTACACAGTCTCTTATAGAACTGTTAAAGATGATATTGATTTAGGTAAAGATGTGGCAAAGTTGTTTGGCGGCGGCGGTCATCCAAAATCTGCTGGCTCAAAGTTTGACCAGAGCATCAAATTGGATGTTGTCGGGAAAATCTTCGGGAAGTGAGGTGAGCACTATGAAATATAGAGAGAAGCCACGAGTAGTTGAGGCCGTCAGATATATGATTGACGAGGTTTATCCGGACTGGTTTATAGAGATGGTTAAAAATCGCACTATTATACTTTATGACGATGGAAGTGTCTCTTGCAATACAGACGGAATGTGGCTTGGAGCCGCATATGGAGATTATATAGTTCTAGGAAAAAGCGGTGCTCCTGTTCCTATTATGAAAAAGAATTTTGAAGAAAGTCGTGAACCTATAAATGAGGAATAAATTATGAGAAGAGACCCCAATCAAAAGTTTATAGAAGACTATATGTCTACCGTAAAGCTTAAAAGAATATATCCGCTTATACATTATCATAGGTGTAGAAAGTGTGGAATGGAGTATACAAGAGAACTACATGATAAATTTGAAAAAATAAGCGATGTTGCAAAAGTCTTAATAGTTGGTAAAAAGATGGATGCAATAGGAAAAATGATAAGTGCAATGGCAGAAGCTCGAATACAAAATGAACTTGAACAAAAATGTAAAGACTTAGGTATACAGGTACAAGAAGATCCAATTGCAAAGCTTCTTGTAATAATTGATGAGATGCACTTTGGCGATAATTTTCCTATTGAATGCCTTGAACCTCCAAAACAAGAGATATCTACTCTTAAAAAGAGAATAAAGTATTGTAAGAATCCTATGGAGAAAAAGAAATTAGAGCAAGAATTAAATGCTTTATATAAAGAACATAAAAGAAATAGAGGATAATTCATGAAGTTGATTAACAAATATGCGATTGGAGGTGTGAAATGAAAAAGTATTATAGACCAGCAATCGCATTTCTTTTGGTATGGTTCTGTAGTGGTGTAACGATGTATTCATATCAAGCAGAAAATAAAATACTTGGAATCACTTTTACACTTTTAAGTTTTTTATATTGGTTCATTATAGACAAAGATGGTTAGGAGAATAAGTACATGAGAACAGAGAATATAGAAGTAACATTTAAAATTCCAATTCCAGTTGATAAGCCTGATTTGAACGGTGTGATATATTCCAAAGAAGCAATTAGAAATGCTTATAAAAATGTAAAGGATATTCCAATTGAAATACCATGCAATGATGGCCAGTTTCTTCCTATTGGAGTAGCACAAGAAGTTGAATTAATTGAAGATGAAAATGGTATGTATCTTATAGGCGTTGGTCTTGTTTGGCATGGTGGTACAGAAGAAAGCGTTGAGATGGTTAATGATAAGGTCACAAGTTTTCATGTGTGTGGCATTGGAATTGCAAAAGAGTAGGAGAATAACTATGAGAAAAATGGCTGTATCTATGGAATATGTGAAGCAAAAGTAGCGGAGAAGATTGGAGATGTGAATATGTATCAAGAATTAAAAGGTAATGAAAATTTTTCAGATAAATACGCAACATGGATTATAGCATATTGTTTAGATACAGATTCATTTTTGCAACGAATCAAAGACATTTCTTTTGGGAATATAATGATGAATTCCAATGCGAAAATGATGCTGTGTATTATTTCAGAAATCATTTGGAAGAGTTTAGAAATGTTAGGAAAGAAATATTGAGTCATTGCGGTGGATGGAGCATTGATAAGGATTTATTTTTAGAAAACACGAAAGAAAGGTTTCCAAATGCAAATAGGAGAATAACACGGAGAAGCAAAATGAGATTAATTGATGCAGACAAGTTGAGTTTTCATTGCAACTATGAAGGTGATTGTTCGGGAGATATACCACACTGTCAAGAGTGTAGTAACTATGTGTTAGATTATAGAGATATAAAAGACCAACCAACAGCTTATGATATTGATAGCGTTGTAGAACAATTAAAACGATGTTATGGAACCGTAAGAAGCACTAGCGTTGACTGTGCTGAAGACCTAAAAGATGCATATGAAAAAGCTATTGGCATTGTGAAAGCAGATGGAACATGTCGATAATTGTGAGGTGATGGAGTGAAATATATAGAGCGAAAAGATTATAACAAGGTGATAACAGTTAAACTTGTGATTCCGGGTGGTTGTAATGCGAAATGTCCGTTTTGTTACAATAAAGATAAAGATATATCGTGTGATAAACAACAATTTTTAGACAACTTCATTGAGTCACTTGATGATATTATAACAAGGATAGCTGATAAAAATCCTATATCAGTTGATATAACTGGCGGTGAACCTACATTAGATTCTGAATATTTATCAAAAGTATTTATCAAACTGAAAGAGTTCAATATTAAATCAAAGGTTCTTAGAGTGACTATGACAACAAATGGTACTCATCTAAAAGAAGTAATCCCATATATGAAAGATGTTGTTGACTATGTAAATATTTCAATTCACGATTGGCGACCATTAAGAAGAAAAGAAATACTTGGATTCTGTTTCAATGGAATTGACTATAAGGATATGATTCAGCAACTTAACGATATTGGAATTACAGTATCAGCGTGTACAGTTATATTTAAGAAAATTCCAAACTTTGTAAAGTGGAGAGATTTCTTCATTGATTGGGCGAAAGATGTAGGGTTTATTGCGGTAAGATTTAGATGTGATGTTTTCTGGAATGATTCTGATGTGTTTGATTCCTATTTAGCAGAGTCGATGAGTGAGGCTGATAAATTTGATGTTATAGATTATGAAAACACAACGGATTCTCATTGGTGTAGACTTCGCAGAAAAGATAAGATGAGAGTATTTTTCTTGCATGGCGTTTTAGACACCTCAATCAAGACAAAAGGTATTGAATATGTAATAGATACTGATGGTTATTGTTATTGCGATTATTACAGAAGAACAAAAATAGAAGATTATCAATATGAAGTTGGAAAGATTTATGATGCGGTGAGCGATTAAATAGAGAATAAATATTTGTGAGGTAGTATTTAAAATGGGTTATTGTTTTAATTTATATACACCAGATATGAAAGAACAGGATAGTGGAAAATTTGTAGCTTGTGAGAGATTGTTGTTTTCTAATAATGCACCATTTACTGTTAATACAATTGGATATTACGAACAGTATATCGGTGGTAAATATTTGGATATTTATAACAGTGTTTGTATTTTAAATGAGCAACAATGTGAAATTGCAGATGAATATACAGGAACAACATTCTTTACAGATTTTATTAAAAAACATGACTGTAATGGAATGTTCATACAGATAACATGAGAAAGATTCGTTTCCTTTGAAGTCGGAGGTGATACAGTGGAAAATAAAAAAGAATTGTGTAAAGTACAGTTTATGAAAACCTTTGAAAATCACTATGATTTTGAACAGAAGAATATTATCTTAAATTCAATCATGGTGGCGATATTGGATAGCGATAAGCATTTTAAAGAAATGATTCCATTTGATATTCAAATGGTAGGTAAAAATGGCTTTCGTATCAGACCATATTCTTTAGAAGGAAAGTTTCTTGTAATGTATGAGTGTATGATAGAAGTATGTAAGGTTATAGTTCCAGCTAACGCAACGCAGAGAATAGGTAATTTGTAAATATCAAAGAGATGGAAGAAGTAGTAAATTTGGATTTTTAGTGAAAAGTAAAGGAGATTTAAAAAATGATGAATTTTGGACAGGCAATTGAAGCATTAAAGAATGGTAAGAAAGTAGCAAGAGTTGGATGGAATGGTAAGGGTATGTTTTTGTATTATGTCCCAGTCGGTGCATATGCTCCTTGTACAGAAATTGCAGCAAGTCTTGTCAATGAGAACGGACTGGTGGAATACGGAGCATATATCGCTATGAAAACTGCACAAGGAAATGTCGTTCCTTGGCTTCCAAGTCAGACAGACATGCTTTCAGAAGATTGGAACTTGATAGAGTAGAAATTACATATTATATAATGGTGGCATTTAGAGCGAAATGAGGTGGTATAAATGTTAAAGCCAGCAATTTTATATGCAGAACAAGTAACAGAAGGATTTCAAAAGCTTTTATATACAGATACAATGTATCTTGAAACCGGTTATGCCGGAGAACAGTATATTCCAGATGTAACTGAAGTACCGGGGTGTGGCCGTTTTAACTATGCAATCGTAGATAGCAACGATGAGGTTATAGGCTTTATATCATATGATGTCGATTATTACATATCAAAAGCATATAACTTCGGGCTCATTTCTTTTGATAGAGGAAATCCTCTTATCGGTAAAGATTTGTTTTCTAAGATGGAAGAGCTCGTTAATATTTTTCATAGAGTTGAATGGAGAATGGTCGGAGGCAATCCAGTTGAACGTTCTTACGATAAGTTTTGTAAGATGCATAATGGGACGAAGCATATTCTTAAGGATGCTTTAAAAGATAATTATGGGAAATATAGGGATGATGTTATATACGAAATAGTAAAGGAGCAATAAATATGAAAACTTTTACTGCGGATATGGCGAGAAAAAATTGTGATAGGCATGAAGCTCTACTTGAGAAAAGACGTAATGATTATCCTAGGAGGCTACAGAAAGATATAGAAATAGCTTCGTCAAAAGGAAAGTACTTCATCTCCACACTTGGAACTAAAGATGAGGAATTTATCACGCCGCTATTTTTGGACGATTTGACTATAAAGTTTAAGAAGCTAGGCTATGGAGTAACATTCAATGGCTGTAACGGCAATATATGGCTTACACTTAAATGGTAATAGAAAGGCAAACGAGATGAGAGAACAGAACCTTCGCAGACCTGAAGATATTATAGGCGAAAAAATAAAAATAGATGATTTTTCGACATACCTTGCGGAACGAATCAACGAGATAATAACAGAAGAATCACATAAACATATTTTTGTTATTCCTTCCGTAAGGTATGATCCAGAAGAATTTGCAGAGTCACGCGAGCTTGATGCATTCATAAAGGAATTTAACCGGAGGACATGACTATGGCAGATGTAATTAAGATATCGGAAACGAAGACATCTCAGATAATTGATATCAATGCGTTGCGCAGAAACAAGAATAAGACAGTAATAGGTCTAATTGCTCCAGCAACCGAAGACGTTGATTATGAAATAGCCGTAGATCATTCGGCTGAGCCTATCAAGAGTTTAGATGATATTTATCGAATTTCCGAATATCTTGTATCTAATAAGAGATACAGAGATAATATGTTATTTATAGTTGGCATTAATTTTGGTTTGAGAGTGAGTGATTTGAAAGCACTTAGATTTTCGAACTTGATTAATGCCAATTTTACGTTCAGAAATAATTTCCCGGTTTTTGAAAAGAAAACAAGGAATACAAGAAAGCGCAAGAAGAACAGATATATAACAATTAATACGGCTGTAATCGAAGCAGTAACGCTATATTTAGAGAATACTCCTGGGGTGACATTAAGTGATTATATGTTTAGAAGTGAATCTAATAGAGGAAAATCAAGCAACAAACCTTTATCAAATATGTCGATTGATAGGATTTTGAAAGGCATAGCAAATGATTTACATCTTAATATAAGAATGTCGTCTCATACATTGAGAAAAACATTTTGCTATCATCAGATGGTTATGTCTCATAACGATAGCCGCAAGCTCCTATTGTTACAAAAAATACTCAATCATTCATCTCCTGCGCAGACGCTGGATTATATAGGAATTACATCAGAAGAGATAGAGGAGGCTTATAAGAATCTTAATCTCGGTGCGAAACATTCAAACTATTTGATAGATAGCGATTTATGCGAGTCAGAGGAAAGGATAGGATAGTATGAGCGATACAAACGATAGACTATTAGAAGTTGTAACTATGCCGTGTCCAATATGCGGGTTGGTTCACGGCGTAGAAAAACATATTTGCACAGGAGTTATATCTATAAAAGGTGTGAGAGTTGAGTACCCCGAGGAGTACTTTAGGTGTAATAACCCTGATTTTTCGGATAATGAAAATATATTTGAATCAGGGGAGATGTTAAATAACAATCTCGCGAGAGCAAGAGCGCAGTACAAATTGAGAAAATAGAAAGTAAAATGGAGGAAAATATGAATTTTTTTATTTCAGATACGCATTTTGGTCACAAAAATTGTATGGCATTTGATAACAGGCCATTTGCAACAGTCGAAGAAGGTGACGCTGCAATTATTAATAACTGGAACAAGGCAGTGAGTTATAATGATGATGTCTATCTCTTAGGCGATATGAGCTGGTATAACGCAACAAAAACGCTTAAGATTCTTAATAATTTGAATGGCAACATTCATTTGATTAAGGGAAACCACGACGATAAGATACTTCACAATAGAGATATTGTGAATAGACTGTGCGAAATCACAGATTATAAGGAACTTTGTTTGGATAAAAATAAAGGAGTAGTTCTTTGTCACTATCCAATGCCGTGTTTTAAAAACCATTTTAGAGGTTGGTATCATCTGTATGGACATGTACACGTATCATTTGAAGAAAATATGATACAGAATTTCAAACTTCAGATGGAAGAGCTGCATGAGGTTCCTTTAAAGATGGCAAACGTAGGATGTATGATGCCGAGAATTAATTATACTCCTAGAACGTTAGAGGAAATATTTGAAATTACTGAAGGGTAGGAAAGGAGAAACTATGATTTATCTTGATAATGCAGCTACGACTCAGATTCGCAAAGAAGTATTAGATGCAATGCATCCATATTTGACAAAGTTTTATGGAAATGCAGGCGGTAACTATTCTCTGGGTCAAATCTCCAAAAAGGCTCTTGGAGTAGCAAGGAGTCAAGTTGCAAATATGATAGGAGCTAACCCCAACCAGATTGTATTTACATCCGGCGGAAGTGAGGGAAATAATATGGTGTTCTCTCTGGGGATGAGAAATGAATTGATAAAGAAAGGCAAGACTCATATTATCATCTCGGCCGGAGAGCACGATTCGATCTTCAGAGCTGCGTTAGCTATGATTGGAGCCGAACATAACGATGAGACCGACTTAATTGGATGTGGAACTTATTCAGCAAGTGAAGTAACAATGGAGGGTAAAGATGAAATAAAAGAGCAGTTTTATTTATATATTGCACCACTTTTACCGTCAGGAGTCGTTGACTATCAATGGGTTAGGAACAAGATTAAAAATGATGATAAGTTAGGGCTGGTATCAATTATGCATACTAATAACGAAACCGGAGCAATTAATCCAGTCTCTGAGATAGGGAAGCTATGCCGCAAGAATAGTGTGATTTTTCATACAGATTGTGTTCAGGCTATCGGAGCTGAGCTTGTAGACGTTAGGTCGATTGAGTGCGATTACTTAACAGCTTCAGGACATAAATTTCACGCTCCGAAAGGCACCGGGTTTATTTATGTTAGGGAGCCGGACAAAGCATATCCGCTGATTTATGGTGGACTGTATCAGGAAAATGGTCTTAGAGGTGGCACAGAGAATATTGCCGGGATAGTAGGACTTGGCAAGGCCTGTGAATTGGTTACGAAGAATCTAGTCGATGACATGGTTTCAATTCGTGCTCTTAAAAAAACTTTTTATGAGGCTTTAATGAAATCGCTTAAAGTTCGAGGGCTTGATAAAATTGTCAAAATTAATGGCAGCAATGTTTCGTCTCAGAGTAAATCTTTGAATTTAAGATTTGAAAGTATTGACGGGGAAACATTGGTTATTTTGGCGGATACCAAAGGACTCTGTGTTTCTGCAGGTTCTGCTTGCCATTCTGCAAATTCTAATCCAAGTAGAGTATTGATTGCAATGGGACTTGAGCCGGATCAGGCCAGAGATTCAGTAAGGATTTCGTTTTCGTCCCTGAATTCACTCGATGAAGCAAAAGAAGCTGGCATTATTCTTGCAAATTGTGTTTACACACTAGCTAATTATAAGGAGGAAATTTATGCAGAAGAAACTCAAAGCTGAGTATAGTGATATAATTGCTCTGGAAAACGTTGACTATGAGAGATTACCAACACTCACTTTCCGCAATCTCTTAGATAATGTACAGATAGGGTGTTATGTAGAAGCAGAGTCTACAAAGCAGGCTGGTAGGGTTGCTTCTGTAATCCGTAATATGAAAGGTATCCCTGTCTGTCTTAAAGTCCATACAGCCGAAGGAGAAAGAGATTTTATTTCCGTGGACAGAGTTAGTATGTGGGAGCCATACGATACATATATTCCAAATGAAACATACGATGAAAACTTCAAGGAGAGTTTTCAGTAGTATGCGGATAAACTATATGATATAATTTAACAGAAGGAGGAATGACATGGGAAAATTATATTCAGACAAAAACGAATTATGGATAGAGGAGAGGATAAAAGAATTTATAGAATCTCATCCAACATTGGAGATTGACGAGAAAAGAATACGACATTTCCTTTTTAGTTATTTATTATTAAAAGAAAATGTTAGCGGTAAGGACGTAGTTATAGGATATAATTTCGATGAGCCTACAAGCACATCGGGATGTATCACAATATCCGGCAAGACTGTAAAATTTTCCGGTGGAGCATTTAGCATTACAGCTAGATATGCTACTAATTTTGAAGTTTATCCTAGGGTAAACGGAACTTTACGTATGAATTTTACATTTTATAAGTTAGCGAGTAGGAAAGGAGGAGAAAATGAGTAGGGTAAATTGTTATGATACATTATCTGTAATTTTAGACAAGGCAACAAAAAAGTTTGAGGAAAGTGGATTAACGCTTGATGAGTCAAGAAGGGATACTCTAAAATCATACTGTGAAGCAATCGACTCGATTATAGACGAGTTTGATGCTGAATCGTTAGAAGTTGAAGTCAATGAACGCAACGCTGAAGTAGAGATTACTATAGAGCTTAGCGATATGGTGATAGAAGATAGTAAGCATATTATATATCAGCTATTTGAAAGGGCTATCAAATTTGAATTTTCGAGTATTAACGATTCTCTGTTTTCTGTTAAATTCATTTTCCCGAGCATATGGATACAATAGGAGAGAAATATGAATAAGAAGAGAAGAGGTAATTTGAAACAAGCTCTTGATTTGATTAATACAGCCGGTGATATTATTCAAAATGCGTTGTACGAGGAACAAGACTGCTTAGATAATCTTCCCGAAAACCTAATGGAAAGCGACAGGTATAGTAAAATGGAAAGCACTGTTGACGAGCTAGAACAAGCTATTGATTATATAGAGAATATAAGAAGCAGTGTTGAAGAAGCTTTACGATAGGAGGTGGTTCTATGTGGAGCTTATTTTTCGTTATATTTGTTGGAGGTTTTTGGCTGTTCAAAATTATTGATGATAAGGCCGAGACCGAATGTTATCAAAAAGAAGTCATAAAAGTAACTGAGATAAGAAATGAACTCAAAGCTCCAATATCCTTAGAGAATGATATATCTGCATATTTGAGAGATGAAGTACTCCGAATGGAATCGTTACGTCAAATTTCAGCAGAGCTAAAAGAAATATACGGGGAAAATTGGATTTCTGAATTTAGAGGCACTTACTCAGAAGATCATTATTGGATGGCTGACCCTTGGTCGATAGCTTTCCATTTAATTTTAGCTAAGAAGGGTTTATTGCCATCAATATATTCCTATAAGCTTGGATATAAAAGTGAACAACTAAGAAAAATACAGATACACACATGCCATATTATAGAGAATTTAATGAGACAAAAGCATCCAACTCTTGATTTGAAGCTAGTCTTTATACCGGGAATGACATACAGCGGATATGGCAAAAATATACACAAGATTTATTATGAGGAAGTATACCGGGGAAAGCTGATTTGGAATTTTGAAGTAACTAGCGGGATGGAACCTGACGTTAGAGAGTTTGATTTTTGGTAAATTTTACCATTGTTAAAATATGGATTGACATAATAGGTATAGAGTGCTAAAATTTTTTATGTTAAGAACAAACGTTTGTTAAAAGAGAGATAGCCGTGGCAACAAACCAAACAATGATACCACGGCTATCAACCATGCAGTGAACCAAACACTACAAAATTAAGCCTATACACAACCAATAATATAGACCAACAGTAGTATATCATTCACTGTATATAAAGTCAATATAAGGAGTGATGTATTATGAACAGAAAGAGAAAATATTCTTTCTATGATTTTACTAAGTTAATAGAGAAGAATCCTTGTATATCTTATGCTTTATGCGGTCGAGTAAATAAAGGAACTCTGAATATTAACTTTGCATTCAAGAGAATGATTCCGTTCTTTAGTCCAAATTCTTTGGCACTATGCAATTTCGATAATGCCTGTCCGGGAATTACTATTGAAAGAATTAAATATACATATGTAGAAAAAACTGAAAGTGGAATGGTAATTGATGTTATTTGCGGTAATTTGCAAAATGATATTGATAATCAAGACTATAAGATTTTTGCTATTATTTAGTCAAAAATATATATAGAATTAGCTTGACATTCTATTCTTCCTGTGATATTTTATAGTTGTAAAAAGACAGAAGCAATTATATTGCAGGAAGGAGCGGCTATGACGAGAAGAGATAATAGCAGGAGTAACCCGAAAATTGGTGAAATATATTTGGTAGCATTTGATGGTATAGGTAGTGAACAACATGGAATTCGTCCGGCGATGATTTTCCAAAATAATCTCGGGAATCAGCATAGCCCGAACCTAGTTGTCTTACCTTTGACCAGCGCAATTAAAAAGAAAAACCAGCCAACACATGTATTTATATCTAAAGAAGTTGGTTTAAAGAAAGACTCGATGGTATTATGTGAAAATCCAGTTTGTATTTCACGGCAGAGAATGGGAGAGTATCTTTTAACCCTTCCTGAAGAGTATCTTGAAAAGGTTACTATCGCTAACTTATTAGCTTCATCAGCACTGGCTTTCTTAAGCCCAGAAGTACTAATGAGTGTTTGGAAGAGAGCTTCTATGCTAAACAAATAGTTGGATAGGAGGTCAATATGTATAATGAAGATTTAAAACGTCGATTCTTTCAAGAAAAGATAAACTCGCAACCTTGGAAAATAACAAAAAGCGAAGCGGTGTTTTCAGCTTTTGAACCTTATGAAGAAGAATGGAAATCAGATTTATGCACAAAGAATTCAGAGGAGCTGCAACCAATTTTAGATAAAACCATAGGATTTAGAAGCCAAGGTGTTAATGCTACGGTGCTCGTCCTTAAAGAATATATTAATTGGTGCATATCAGAAGGTGTCCCGAATGCTAATCCAAAAGCGCTTAATCTCTCATGCAAAGGCGTAGAGCAAATGAGGGAAAAGACAGTGGCTAGTCCATTGCATCTACAACAATATTTAGATGCAATATGTGAGCCCGAGGATAAAAAGGCCACGGATAACACATACAGATGCTACTACTGGTTAGCATATGGTGGTATGGATGAAGAGGATATTTTGCGAGTAAAGACAAGCGATGTCGATTTTAGAAACATGATAGTTAAATATCCGCAAAAAAATACTGTAATTACGATTTATCCAGAAGCATTGGAGGCATTTCACAATTGTGTCGAATTATCAAGCTTTAATTATATCCATAGCAACTACACAAAAGAAGTCTTTAAACCAAGAGTAGACGGGGATCTTTTAATAAGAGGGGTCAGCGCTCAACCGGCATTGGCAACCCTTAGAGTCGAGATGTCTAGGAGAGCAAAAGTAAATAGGGATAAGACACCTCTTAAGCTTAGTTGTTATAGAGTAAAGCTATCTGGTTTATTCTATAGGATGTACGAAAGAGAAGTAATTGGGGTTTTACCTAATTTTGAGTCAATCGTAGAAGACTCATACAAAAATGAACACCCTCAAGATAAAGCCGAAATAAAAGCTTTGAACAAGAAGAAAAGCATGGCTATAAAGGGGTATAGAGATGATTATGACAGGTGGAAACTCGCTTGGCATTAACATCAAATTTAAAGGTCTGTTGTCACAGGCTTTTAAATACATACTATCAAGCTAAATTGATATAGATTAACTATTATAGGGCTATCGCCAAGTGGTAAGGCACAGGATTTTGACTCCTGCATTCGTTGGTTCGAATCCAACTAGCTCTGCTAGGACAAAATTGTCCAAATAAGATGAAAGGAGGATATACATATGGCAAGAGTAGCAAAGGTTGATACTATCGAGCGCTCCAAGCTTAGTCTTAACAAATGCATGGCACAGTCAAATAACACAGTTAGTGTTGTGACAAATGCAATCGAGAGTTTACAGACAATCAATTTAAGCATCGACGCAGAAATCGCAAAGGTAGAAGAGTATGAGAGTCAGCTCGCAGAAATTAAGAATGGTCTTGTAGCGACAAAAACTCAGAACGAGACAGTCGTAAAGAATTTTAACAGCTTAATTGGAAAGTAAGGAGAGTTCGATGGAAAATCAATTAAATTTAGTACAGAAACTCGCTAAAATTAGAGCGATTTCTGACGCAGTATCAAAGGATAAGAGAGGATACAACTATAAATACGCTGATATAACAAGCATTTTAGCAAAGGTTACAGCAGGTATGAAGAAGTATAATGTTTCTCTTATGCCGGGAATTGTTCCGGGGACAGCGGATGTACAGCAGTCAACTATCGTAAATACAAAATTTGATAAGACCGGTAAGCCTTATGAACAGACATCGACAGAGATGCTGGTAAAGGCAGATATGGTGTTTAAATGGGTTAATGATGATGACCCAAATGATTACATTGATGTTCCGTGGGTAGTTACAGGTTCTCAGAGCGACCCTTCTCAGGCATTAGGCTCAGGACTTACATATTGTACAAGATATTTTCTTTGCAATTTCTTCCAGATAGCCCAGCCGGAAACAGATGTAGATGAGTACAGAAGTAAACAGAAAGAAGCAGAGAAATCCGAAGATAAGGCGATAGCCGAAGATATAATCGGAGAGTTTGATAAAGTAGTCAGACAGTTTTTATCTGACAATCCAGATCAGTCAGATGAGGTTAAAAAGTTTATTAGCAAATATGCTAAGGGCGGAAACTATTTTGCAATAAAGGAACCAGCCCTTGCTTCAAATTTACTAAGCAGCTTCAATGAAAAGTTCATTAAAAAATAAGAAAATTTAAGGAGATACATCAAATGGGTTTTAGAAATGGTGCTTACGCTACAATTTGGGAAGTTAAGCCAGTAAGCGATACAAATACAAAGGCAAGGATTTCGGTCAGCAGAAAAAATAAGCAGACAGGTCAGTACGAGACAGATTTTTCTGGGTTCGTTGAGTTTATCGGAACTGCTGCTGCAAGTAAAGCCTTAACTCTTAAAGAGAAAGACAGAATTAAACTTGGAGACGTAGATGTTTCCAATAAATATGTGAAAGAAAAGAACGTCACATACACCAACTTCAAGATTTTCAGTTTTGAAGACGCTCAGAGTGGTTCCGGTTCCGGTGGTAGATATTCTGGAGAACCAAGAGCCGATATTGGTGACGGAATAATTGATGAGGACAGACTTCCTTTCTAGGAGTTAGATGGAAGAAATTAGTTACCGCCCATTAATTGAAACGATGGTCTGGAGCTATAGCAGACTTGAGATTTTTGACGATTGCCCTTATAGATGGTTTTTGTCATACATACATACACCAAAGATGCATAAAGAAGAGAAGTTTTATGCGGCATACGGATTACTAATGCACGATTTGTTAGAGAAGTTTTATAAGGGTCAGATATCCAAAGATGAGATGATGATAAGCTATCTAACTCGATTCGTAAAAGAGACAGATGTAGCGGGGAAACCTAGATCATCAATAGTCGAAAGCTACTTCAAGAGTGGCAAAGAATATATCAGTAATATAAAGCCGTTGCCGTATGAGACTGTCTCAGTCGAAGAGACATTCAACTTTAATATAGAAGGAATCCCATTTACAGGCAGGATAGATTATATCGGACTAGAAGACGGAGAGTATGTAATCGTAGATAATAAGTCAAGAAATCTAAAGCCGAGAAGCAAGAGGAAAAATCCTACTGTTAAAGATAAAGAACTCGATACAATGTTGAGACAGCTCTATATATACGCTGAGGCCGTCCGTCAAAAATATGGGAAACTACCAAAAAAACTATGTTTTAATTGTTTTAAAAATGGAGAATATATCGAAGAGCCATTTAATGAAGACGCATTTCACGAAACCCTTTCTTGGGTAAAGAATAAAGTCGAAGAAATATCAGGCACAGATGACTTTTATCCAAACGTAGAATTCTTTTCATGTCGTTACTTATGTGGATACAGCTACGATTGCTGCTATACACAGGCCAGCGAAAGGAAAGGAGGATATTAATGAGCACTGTAGATGATATTAACAGTCTCGAAAGTGAAGCTGGCATTATAGCTTCGCTGATTCACAAACCGGAATTCATATTTTATTCCGAAGATTTATTACCAAACCACTTTACAAATAAAGAAAATCGTTGCGTATATACAGCTATTCAAAGTCTAGTTGAAAAGGGAATTATGACCATAGACCCGTACAACATTATTGAGAGCTTAAATTCATCAGAAGCTACTAGAGGTTTTGCACAAGATATTTCAATTGAGCAGCTCAATGAACTGGTAGAAATGAGCGATGTGTTGGCTAGAAATACAATAGCTGAATACAAAATGCTTGTAAAAAATGTACTCGATGCAGCATTCAGAAGAGATACATTTCAAAAGCTAAAAGAGTGCCAAGCTCTTTGCTACGACAGAACACAGGAAAACGTCATGGAGAAGATTTACAATAACATCGACGATGTAATGACAGAATTTTCAACCACGAACGATGTCCCGGCATATAAGGATGTCATAGACGGATGCTGGGAAGAAATTAAGTCGCGACAGAACAATGGTTACTCAGGAATCAAATTCAAGTTTGATGCGCTAAACGACTACGCAACAATAGAACCGGGAGAGCTATTTATCTTTGCAGCAGAGGCAAAACAGGGAAAATCAATGATGCTCCTGAACTGTGCAGTCGATTTGCTGCGACAAGATAAAGCTGTGCTTTACTTGGATAGTGAGCTCAACACAAGGCTTTTCACAGCGAGAATACTAGCTCATATTGCTAAAGTAGAGTATAAGCGGTTAACGGCAGGAGCCTATGACAATGAAGAGGCAGAGCGAATAAATGAGGCTCTCGAATGGTTAAAATCTAAAAAGTTCACACATCTATATATACCAATGTTTGACCAACAGACAATCTATACGGCCGTCAAAAAGGTTCAGCATACACAAGGTTTAGATGTACTGATAGTGGATTATTTCAAAGGCTCTGGAGATGGGGACGCCTTTGACAGTTATCAGGAACTTGGAAGATTTGTCGATATGGTCAAAAACAGAATTTGCGGAGAGATGGGAATCGCAGGCATAGGAGCAGCCCAAGCAACCGCAACAGGGAAAGTAGCAGATTCGGCAAAGATAGGAAGAAACGCAAGCACAATAGCAATTATTCAAGATAAGACCCCAGAAGAGGTTGACTTGGACGGTGCTGAATGTGGAAATAAAAAGCTACGAGTAATACTTAATAGAAATGGTATGCAACATGCGGCTGGGGAATACATAGATTTACAGTTCAATGGAAACTTAATTTCATATGAACAAGCGAAACAACATATCCCAGTCGCCCCTTATTAACATATCGACCTAAATACATATAGAAAGGAGTCAAGGTGTGGACTTAGAAGAATTAATAAACTCCATAGATATTGTGGAATATATATCACAATTCGTTGACTTAGAAGAAAAGAATGGAGAATACTGGGGGCTTAGCCCTTTTTCGGACGAGAAAACACCTTCTTTCTCTGTTCGACGAGAGAATAATACATTCTATTGTTTCTCAAGTGGTATTGGAGGGAACGTGTTTACGTTTACAAAATACTATTTTAAGTGTACTGCGAAGCAAGCAATAGACAAGCTCTTAGAATATATCGGTGCAGACGGGAAAGAGCTTACTTCTTTCAAAAAAATGAGCACAGTAATGATGTGCAAGAAATTTATGAAGCAAAAGAAGAAAGCGAAGGAAAATTCGACCAAGAAATATCCAAACGACTGCATGAACAGATACGAAGAGCGCGAAGATAAGCTTGCAGTATGGGAATCAGAAGGAATTTCTCGCGAAACATTACAAGAGTTTCAAGTAAAATACGATGCTTTTTCGAACAGATTAATGTACCCAATACGAAACCTTAACGGAGATATCGTAAATATTGGCGGAAGAACACTTGCTCCTGATTGGAAGGAACGGAAAATGCGTAAGTATACATATCTGTCCTCCTGGGGAGAAATGAGTGTTATCTATGGATTGTTTGAGAATATGCAATACATATTGGAAAAACATGAAATCATTTTATTCGAGGGTTGTAAATCAGTTCTTATAACCCATACATGGGGAAGAAAGAATTGTGGAGCGTTGCTGACATCACACTGTAATCCGGCTCAAATGAAGATACTTGCTTGGCTAGGAGTACGTGTTGTGTTTGCCCTCGACAAGGAGATTGATATTCGTAGAGATCATAATATAAATAAGCTGAGGCAGTATGTAAACATCGAATATCTCTGTGATAAAGACAATTTGCTATCGGAGAAAGATGCCCCGGTAGATAAAGGAGAGGAGGTTTTTGATGTCCTTTACAATTCCAGAATCCCTTGGAAGTAAACTTAACGAAGAAATCTCTTGGATTAAAGAGAGGACAGCTCCGGACATACCTCTTGATAGATTTGTAAATGGGGTATTTAAGAAGGAGGCTTAGATGGGAAATCAAAATTATTATGAAATGTACCACTGTCATACAGAGCTGAGCTTACTAGATAGCGTAACAAAATATCAAGAGTATGTTGATTTAGCTGTTGCAAATGGACAGAAGACGCTATCAATTACAGAACATGGTAAGCCTAGGAACTGGACTGAAAAATGGGCGGCCTGTAAAAAAGCTGGATTAAGATACATACATTCCGTAGAAATCTATCTCACAGAGCAATTAGAGCCAAAGGTAAGAGATAATTATCATACAGTTCTCATGGCGAGAAATATGGCAGGAGTACTTGAGCTGAATAAACTTATATCACTATCATGTGATAAGGCTCATACATATTACACGAACAGAATTACATTCGATGAGTTTCTTAATATATCGGATAATATCATTTCAACGAGTGCTTGTTTAGCTTCACCGCTTAATAAATTATCTCCAAACCATCCAAGATATAAGGAACTCGCAAAGAAATATGACTTTTTTGAAGTTCAGCCGCACAATCACCCCGATCAGATTGCGTTTAATAAAAGGCTTCTTCAACTTTCAGAGGAGTTTGGAACTCCACTGATTGCCGGAACTGATACACACAGTTCCACAAAGTACAAAGCTGAGTGCAGAGATATGCTTATGGCATTCAAAGGTAAAACTTATGACGATGAGGATACTTTCGATTTAACATACAAGACATACGATGAACTTGTAGAGATGTTTAGGGTTCAGAATGCATTGCCAGAAAGCGAATATATGCAAGCCATTATGAATACTCATCAGTTATACGACCTTACCGAGGATATCGAGCTTGATACAACAATTAAATATCCGATATTGTATGGCTCAAGAGAAGCTGATTCACAAAAATTTGAGGAAACAGTTCAAACTAAATTCCAAGATAAACTAGACAAAGGAATAATTACCGAAGAGCAGAAACCAGCGTTTGAATCAAATATTAAAGAGGAAATGCGAGTATTCAAGAAGCTCAAGATGGACGGGTTTATGTTATCTATGAGTGAATTAATCTCGTGGTGTAAGTCAGAAGGAATGGCTATAGGCACTGCTAGAGGCTCAGTAGGCGGTTCTAGGGTAGCTTATGTAACCGATATTATTGACTTAAATCCAGAGACTTGGCATACCGTGTTCTCTCGATTTTGTAATGAAGATAGAGAAGAAATTGGTGATATAGATATAGATTGCGTAGAGTCAGATAGACCTGCAATATTCAAATACATCATAGAGCGATTCGGAATTAATAAGACGGCTCGAGTTCCTTCGTATGGTACATTACAGGACAAGGGTGTCATAGATGGTGTCGGTAGATATTTGGCGAAAAAATGGAATGACGAGCATCCAAATGATGCTGGTAATAATCCGTGGTCATTAAAACGAGTCGCTGAGATAAAAACTGAATATGAGGCCGATGCAGAAAAAACCAAAAAGAAATACCCAGAGATTTTTTATTACTTTGATGGGTTACTCGATGTAAAGGTTTCACAGTCTGTTCACCCGGCAGGAATGGTTATTAGTCCTATAACCCTCGACGATAATTTCGGGGTGTTTGAAAAGGACGGAGAAATGTGCTTAATGCTCGATATGGAAAACATACACGATTATACCGGACTCGCTAAATATGACTTTTTAATTTTAAAAACAGTCCAAGTAATCAGGGATACATGCACATATTTGAATATACCATATCCTAAAACACATGAAATTGATTGGAACGATAAAGATGTATGGGATGATATGATTAAGAATCCTACAGGTATATTCCAATTTGAAGGTAAATTTGCCTACGAAAGCTTAAAGAAGTTTGCTCCTAAGAATATCTTTGATATGTCTCTCGTAACAGCAAGTATTAGACCTTCAGGAGCATCGTATCGAGACGATTTACTTTCGCATAAAATACATAAAAATCCTTCGGAGCTGATAGATAACCTACTCAAAAGAAATAATGGTTTCCTCGTATACCAAGAGGACATCATTGCCTTTCTTCAACAGATATGCGGTTTATCTGGCAGCGAAGCCGATAATATAAGGCGTGCTATTGCTAGAAAGCAGAAGGATCGACTTGATGCAGCAATGCCATCTATACTGGAGGGCTATTGTCAAAAATCTAACCAGCCGCGAGAAATCGCGGAAGAAGAAGCAAAGGAATTCCTTCGGATTATAGAAGATGCGTCATCATACATGTTTGGTATGAACCATTCCATAGCATACTGTCTACTCGGATATTTATGCGCTTATTACAGATATTACCATCCGCTCGAATTCTTAACTGCATTTTTGAATAATGCGGCCAATGAAGATGATATAAAAAGCGGGACAGCATACGCCCACAAGATTGGAATTAATATAACAATGCCTAAGTGGGGTGTATCGAAGGGAGAGTACTTCTTCGATGCGAGTAAAAATATCATTGCAAAAGGGGTATCTTCCATTAAATACATGAACGCTTCAGTAGCAGACGAACTCTATGAGCTTGCTCATACACACAAATATAATTATTTCATGGATGCCCTTACAGATATGGATAAAACTACGACTCTAAAAACAAATCAAGTGGAAATTCTTATAAGGATAGACTTCTTCTCAGAATTTGGAAATCAGAGAGAATTACTTATGATAAAGGATTTGTTTTACGGAATGTTCAAAAAGGGGCAAGCCAAACAGATAAAGAAAGAGTTAGTAGATGGAACAGATTTAGAGATAACCGTTCAAGCATATGCGGTAGGAATCACTAAGTCCGGCGGAATCGCTAAGAATTATACACTTTTAGATGTATCTTCGATTATGAGAGGCGCTGAAGATATGATTAAAAAGTCTGATATAAATGATTTTAGCGACATCGAGAAAGTAAAATATTTCGCAAAGGTTATGGGATATATCGGATATACAACTGGCAAAGAAGAAGACCGAAGAAAACTGTATGTCATGGATGTCTTCCCTGTTGTCCGGAGAAAAGATAACAAGCAATTTGGGTATTCGATTTTGACAAAATCAATTGGCAGTGGTATTGAAAGTCGATTTACTGTAATGAACTCTATCTATAATAAGGAACCTATTCATAAAGAGGATATTATTTATTGTAGAACATGGGCTATAGACGGTAAATATTTTAGATTGACCGGATATAGCAAGATATAGGAAGGAGGTGAGCTGTAATGAACGATGCATTATATCAACCAATACCAACAAAAAAGTTTCAAAGGACTTATACTGCACTTCCATTTAATGCGTATAGCCTAAGCCATATGCTAATTCGCTGCTCTCAATCACGCGATTATGTGGGCTGTATTATAATGAAATCATTTAAGGACAGACGAGAGCTCCGAGATGCTATTACCGATGAATCAAGCATTAATATGTCTGTCGAAGAATATGTGCTTTCCAATTACGACGTTTTAACGTTAGAGAATGGCGGAAAGATTATTATCTCTCAAATTCAAGACGACTATACATGTTTAGTTAATGAAGGGTGTCGTGAGTACATGATTGATGTAAATCAAAGGTGCTTCTCATTAGAGTCAAATAAAATACGAGAAGCTATTGAGAGGAAAGCGCAAGAGATTATAAATAGTGAAGAAAAGGATACACAGGAAATCACGCATTTTCTTTCACAATTTAAGGTAAAAAGTGCAGATTCGACCTAATAATTGTATATAAAACCGCACTTTTATATATAGTGAAAGGAGGCGATAAAATGAAGATTGTCTGTAATAAATGCGGGAAAATATTTGATATATTTGATAAGCAGGAGAACTTCTCGATATCCACCGTATGTGGATACGGTACGAAGTTCGATGGCTCCACAATAAATTTGCATCTGTGCTGTGATTGCATGGAAGAGCTAATAGATAGCTGCAAAGTGTCACCAGTGGAGTCAGAAGAAGATACATAGTAATTATAACCACCGAAAGGAGTGAGTTACATTTGCGTAAAAGAATTATTGCGCTAACAGCGATAATATCGTTTGGAGCATTTCTGGCAATAGTTCCAGAACAAATACATAACGATTCCCCGAAAGAAACAATAAAGCAGGAATGTACAGTAGTGATACCGGATACATATAAAGTAAGTGTAGAACAAAATACGGAAGATATTGTTGGTCAACCATACGATACCGAAACGACAACGACAGAACCATTAGATGAGCAGCCGCCTGAAGCTATTGCAGAGCCAGCTCCACAGCCAAGAGTAGCATATTATACAGAGCAGGATGCTATTGATATTGCTAAAACACTATGGAGAGAATGTGGCGGAGTTAAAAGTAAGACTGAGCAGGCTTGCGTTGCATGGACAATTGTAAACAGAGCAGATACCTATGGTTGTACAATATCTGAAGTAGTGAGAGCAAAAGGACAGTATGCATTCAAAGAAAATACAAAAGTATATGACTCAATGCTTGAATTAGCGAATGATGTACTTGAAAGATGGAATCTTGAGAAGAATGGTCAGGCAGAAGTTGGTAGGGTACTGCCAAAAGAGTATATTTATTTTGCAGGCAGAAATGGCCATAACTACTTTAGAAATAAATTTTCCGGTGATTTTACTTACTGGGATTACTCCCTGCCTAGTCCATATGATAATTAACTATGCAATATCAAGCTAAATAAATATAGAAAGAGTAACAAAATGATTTATAGAAGAAAGGAATAACGAATCCTCGGTAAACCGAGGTTATGCGGCGGAGACTAGCAATGGCCGTATAGAAAAATAATCATTGTGGCTATAAGGGATAGTAAGGAAACAAGCTATCAGATGTAGAGCAATCTAAAAATTTATCCACGATACATGGATTTGTAGCGTGGTGTTATGCAAAAAGAAACTTTAAAAGTATGTTGGGTATCAGCAGGAATAAGCAGCTTTATGGCTGGGGGATTAGCAGGAGATGTAGATGAATGGATTTATATAGATATCTCCGACCAACATCCCGATAGTATGAGATTTATAAAGGATTGTGAGAAAGCTATCGGTAAAGAAATACAGATTTTGAAATCAAGTGAATACAACTCTGTCGAAGATTGTGTAAGAGCTTTCGGTGGGTTCAAGCTACCGGGAGGATTTGCTCCATGTACGAACTGGTTGAAGAAACGAGTTAGAAAAGAGTGGGAAGAGAGACATAAAAACTATGATATTACATATGTTTGGGGTTTTGATTTAAAGGAAAAAGCACGAGCTGAACGAACAATAGAAGCAAATCCAAACACGCAGCATGAATTTCCACTAATAGAGAAAGGGCTTTCAAAACAGGAAGTGCATGGATTATTTGAACGAACTTTCAATTTCCCTAGGCCTAAAATGTATGAGTTAGGCTACCCTAATAATAACTGCATTGGATGTTGTAAAGGTGGCATGGGGTACTGGAATAAAATCAGAGTGGATTTTCCAGAAGTATTTGAAAGCAGAGCAAAATTAGAGAGGCTTGTCGGCTATTCAATCTTAAAAGATAAGAACGGGCAAGTCTTTCTGGATGAACTCGCGCCGGATAGAGGCAACATTAACACAGAGATAATGCCGGAGTGTGGCATTATGTGTAGCTTGAATATCAAATAATCGTTTCAAAAAGAAAGGATTTTTATGGAAGTAACAATTTTAAAGCATCCGACCAGCGAGGATTGGATACTATGTAAAACTTGTACGTTGGTGACAGTTAATAAACATTCAGTGAAGCCGCCAACCGATGAGTGGAAGGTAAAGCTATTAAAAGCAACCCATTCTCCAATAAGAACTTTAACATTCTGTTTTTTACTGACCGACATCCCATCTTGGGTATCCGTTCATCTTGTAAGGCATGTACATGCAACGCCGTTTGTGCAAACACAAAGGAACGACCGTCAGGATAAATATGATAGAGGCGCCGCTAGACAAGACCAACCAGTAAATATGTGTTGGTATATGAACGCGGAAGAACTTATAACAATAGCTCATAAAAGACTGTGCATGAAAGCTTCGCCCGAGACAAGACAATTAGTCAAGATGATATGTGAAGCTGTTATAGCGGTAAATCCTGAGTTTAAAGAACTGCTCGTACCAAACTGTGTATATCGAGGAGGACTGTGCGATGAGTTCGATAAATGCCCTACACCACCATATAAAATAACAGATGAAAAGTCGAATTCATAATAGGAAAAAGATGAAACAGCTTATAGATTTCGAGGGCTGTGCGTTGGATAAGCATATCTATCCAACAGATATAGACGCTATGATTGAGTACAAAGATTCGAAGTATCTACTCTTTGAGGTGAAATACGAAGATTCTGTTGTACCAGTCGGTCAGCGTCTGGCGTTGCAAAGAATGGTCGATGATTTCACAAAAACAGGAAAGCAGGCGATTGTTATAATTTGTACTCACCATATAAGTAATCCCAATGAGCCTATAATCATGGCGAATTGTAGGGTACGAGAAATATATTACGGTGAGGAACAGAAATGGCGTAGCCCAGATAAAGAGTTGACAGTCGCAGAAGCGATAGATAGTTTTCAGAAGTATTCAGACATTCAAATAAATCATAGCAAGGAGGTACAAAATGAACGAGCCAAAAAAAATATCATCACAGTTAGATGACTCCGGGGAAAGAATATCATATGGAGACGGCAAAGCGATCCGAGAGCCGTCCGTAGGCAAAGGAAGATACGACTTGATATCGCCTTTTGCAATAAGAAGAATGGCATTACATTATGAGCATGGTGCGAGAAAATATGCAGACCGCAATTGGGAGAAAGGGATGCCTTTTTCAAGATACATAGATTCTGCAAAACGTCATTTAGATAAATATATTATGGGTATGACAGATGAAGACCATTTAGCAGCCGCTGCATGGAATATTTTCGCAATTATGCATCATCAAGAGCTCGGCCAGACGGAGCTAGACGATATGCCTCATTATAATTGCACATACAAACATGAATAGGAGGCAATATGATATCTAATGAAAATCAGTGTTTAGAGTGCGCACATAGGCCAGTATGTTATTTAGCCGATGCGACTACTGATGCGAAAGAAAACGTATTCAAAGCAGTCACAGAATCCGAGCTAGATAATCTGATTATTGAAATAAGGTGCAAACACTATCAACCAGCTAAATGTAATGCGAGAAGTAAGGAGGTTAAATGGGCTAATGAGCAATGAGTATCTTGGATTTAAGGAAGTGGTTTTAGAGGACGAAGATGCGAATAGCTTCTTCTCTTCTGAAAACAAAGAAACATACGACTGCTTAGAGAATGAATACGTTGTGGCAAAGGACTTTAATGATACAATTATCGGTTTAAAGAAATATAATGGCAAAGATATGGTTGAGGTGCCATACAAAGTCATTTGTTCTAGGTTCGCAGATAAAGTAAAACCACGCAATATTCAACAGCAGTTGGCTATTGATATGCTATATGACAAGAAAAGCACTATTAAGGTGATAACTGGTAAGTTTGGAACTGGAAAAGATTTCTTAATGAGTTCCGCAGCTATAGACCTTATAGAAAAAGGAATTTACGATAAGATTGTTTACGTTAGAAACAATATAGAGGTTAAAGATTCTAAGCCAATAGGATATTTGCCCGGTTCCCACGATGAAAAGCTATTACCGTTTGCGATGCCACTTGCCGACCATTTAGGCGGTATAGATGGATTGGAACTTATGGTAGATAAAGGCAGAGTAGAAATAGTCCATCTTGGCTTCATTCGAGGCCGTGATATTAAAAACTCTATTATCATGTGTTCCGAAGCTGAAAATTTAACGGTGGAACATATACAATTGTTAATCGGTCGTGTCGGTGAGGGCTCAGCTCTCTGGCTCAATGGAGACTTTAAACAATGTGATGCGAAAGTATTCAGAGAGAACAGCGGTCTTATGAGAGCGGTAGAGAGACTAAAGGGACACCCAAGATTCGCATACATAAGACTGCTCAAGACAGAAAGAAGTGAAACTGCTGCAATGGCGGATTTACTCGACTAGGAGGGACTTTAATGATAGTAATGAAAAGAGATGGTCGTGAAGACCATTATTCAAAAACAAAAATTTTTAACGCTATTAATAAGGCGGTAAAAGAGGTAACTCATGGTGAGGGAGATGAGTCACTCGCAACAAAGATTACCACAAGACTAGAATCCAGATATAGGAAGAGGAACAGGGCTATTTCTGTAGAGGAGATTCAGGACGATATCGAAACAGAGCTTATGAAAGAGCAGGCATTTGATATTGCTAAAGCGTACATAACATATAGGTACGAACATGCACTATTACGAAATAGTAACAGCCTCGATGGCAAAATAATGACTATTGTGAATGGTGTTAATGAAGAAATCATACAAGAAAATTCAAACAAAAACCCAACAATTAATTCGACACAGCGAGATTATATTGCGGGAGAGGTGAGTAGAGATTTAACACGAAAGCTCTTATTACCGGACGATATAAGACAAGCCCACGATGATGGCATAATCCATTTTCATGATTCTGACTATTTCGTACAGCACGAGCATAATTGCTGTTTAGTCAATCTTGAAGATATGTTGCAGAACGGTACAGTTATCTCCGGCACACTTATCGAAAAACCTCACTCATTCGCAACAGCTTGTAATATTGCAACTCAGGCGATAGCACAGATAGCTTCAAATCAGTATGGGGGACAGAGTATCTCGCTCACTCATCTCGCTCCATTTGTTGATATCAGTAGACAGCGAATCAAAAAGCAGGTGGAGGAAGAAATTAAATCCTGCGGAGGAGATATTAATAAGGTCGATGAGATTGTGCAAGGTAGACTTAAAGAAGAGATTAATCGCGGGGTACAGATGATTCAGTACCAAGTATTAACCCTTATGACAACTAACGGTCAAACCCCTTTCATTACAGTCTTTATGTATCTTAATGAAGCTAAAGACCAGCAGACAAAAGATGACCTTGCAATGATCATCGAAGAAACTGTAAGACAAAGATATCAAGGAGTTAAAAATGAGAAAGGGGTATGGATTACTCCAGCGTTTCCTAAACTCATCTATGTATTAGAAGAGGACAATATAACAGAGGATAGCAAGTACTGGTATCTAACAAAATTATGTGCCCAATGCTCTATTAAGCGACTTGTTCCGGATTATATTTCTGAGAAAGTAATGCTTGAGAGCAAGATAGACAGTAACGGCGAAGGCCACTGCTTCCCTTGTATGGGTTGCCGTTCATTTCTTACACCATATATAGATGAAAATGGCAATCCAAAATACTACGGCC
>ERZ779937.43-NODE-43-length-59600-cov-4.143488_pt1 | contig 59600 bp, 42 predicted proteins | sample MGYA00511185_ERZ779937 | MGnify/ENA primary metagenome ERZ779937 (study PRJEB29588, sample SAMEA2147216) | human gut metagenome | biome: human gut; feature: human-associated habitat; material: faeces | place: Denmark | collected 2008/2010 ... | reverse complement strand
TATAATATGACTACTTCGTAGTCACTTAGAAGTTTCTTCGAAACTTCGGATGCGTTGAACGCACACAATGCATTTCCGTCTATATAACATTTTTGTACTAACTGACTGTGCGTAGAAATGAGGATAATTATGAAATATACTACAAGAGGCGTATGTTCACGTTCTATTGAATTCGATGTAGTCGATAATAAGGTTACTGGCGTTAAGTTTGAGGGTGGCTGTTCTGGTAATACCCAGGGTGTTGCCGCACTTGTTGAGGGCATGGACGTTAACGAAGCTATCAAACGTATGGAAGGAATTAAATGCGGCTTTAAGCCAACATCCTGTCCTGACCAGCTTGCAACTGCACTCAAGCAATATATTGCCAATAAGTAATTTATGGGAAATATTAAACGCTTCAAACGAATATATATAGAAATAACAAGTTCCTGTAATCTGAAATGCTCTTTCTGTCAGGAAACCAAACGCCCGGCACATTTTATGCCGATTGAAGATTTCGGACATATACTTGATGAAATACGTCCGTATACGAATTATATATATCTTCACGTCAAGGGTGAGCCACTGCTTCACCCACAGCTTGCCGACATACTTTCCCTGTGCAGGGATTGTGGCATAACGGTCAACCTCACTACCAATGGAACGCTTATAAGACAAAGACTTGATACTTTGATTAAATATCCAGTACACCAGATTAATGTATCTATGCACAGTGCCGATGACAACGACTGCATAGATATGGATACTTATATTAATGATTTGTTCTATTCCTGTGAGACACTTCTTGATAAGACTGATACAGAGATTTCGTTAAGATTATGGAACACGAAAAATGAGCCATTTTTATTTGGTGAGCGAAACTGCACTATCAAACGTCATCTTTATGTCAATGTGCAAAGTCCATTTGAATGGCCTGAACTTAACGGAAGTTATTATAACGAACGCGGCTTCTGTCAGGGAATACGCACACATATTGCCATATTAAGTGATGGAACAGTTGTACCCTGCTGTCTTGACGGCAACGGCGTTATGGCTCTTGGCAATATACTTGATACTCCGCTTTCTGATATACTTGAAAGCGATAAAAGCAAGGCATTTGTTCAGGGATTCAATGACAAATATGCAGTTGAACCGCTATGCAGGCATTGCAGTTTCAAGGAAAGGTTTTCACACAAAATATAATAACACCGCGTGAATTCTGACACTCACTAATGCAACAGTAAATTACTGCTATAAAATTTTAAAATTTACCATAAACAATAATTATAATTAAGAAAATGAGGATTGGCTATGAAAAAGATTATATTAACAGGTGGTGGTACAGCCGGCCACGTAACACCTAATATAGCATTACTTCCCAGCCTTAAGGAAGCTGGCTACGAAGTATTCTATATTGGTTCATACACTGGAATCGAAAAGACATTAATAGAAAATCTGGATATTCCCTACTATGGAATATCTTCAGGTAAATTAAGACGTTATAAGAGCTTTAAAAATCTTACTGACCCATTCAGGGTTATAAAGGGATATTTTCAGGCACGCAGGCTTATGAGAAGAATTAAGCCTGATATCATATTCTCAAAGGGCGGCTTCGTATCTGTTCCAGTTGTACTTGCAGCTGGACACAAGCACATTCCTGTTATCATACACGAATCAGATATGACACCAGGACTTGCCAACAGAATAGCTATTAAAAAGGCTACAAAGGTATGCTGTAATTTTCCTGAAACTATCAAGTACCTTCCTGCTGACAAGGCTGTTCTTACAGGCTCTCCTATCCGTCAGGAGCTTTTACAGGGTAATAAGCTTGCCGGACTTAAGCTTTGCAATTTCACAAGTGGCAAACCAATAATTATGGTTGTCGGCGGAAGTACTGGTGCTGTTCACGTTAATGAAGCGGTAAGAAAAGTTCTTCCTGAACTTCTTAAAGATTATCAGGTTGTTCACCTTTGTGGAAAAGGCAAGACTGATAACTCACTTAACAACATTGAAGGCTATGTACAATTTGAATATATAAGTGAGGAAATGCGCGATTTATTTGCAATAAGCGATATCGTAATATCAAGAGCTGGTGCTAACGCTATATGTGAATTATTAGCCCTTAAAAAGCCTAACCTCTTAATTCCACTTTCAGCTAACGCAAGCCGTGGCGACCAGATTCTTAATGCAAAATCATTTCAGGAGCACGGTTATTCAAGTGTATTATTTGAGGAAGACCTTACACCAGAAAGCTTATTAAAAGCTGTTAATGAACTCTATACTAACAGACAGACATATATCAACGCTATGTCAGAAAGCAAGGAAAGCCACGCTATTCCTATAATAATGAACTTAATTAATTCTACTGCCAGATAAAAAGAATATGCAAAATACATTCTCGTGTCAGGTGCGGTTGTTTGCGACAAACTACATCTTCGCACGGGTGTGCATTACCGGCACATATTGCTTTTTATCTAACAGGGAATTATATTGGATTTTCCTATTACATAAAATATATATAAAGCACCCACTGTAAGCCGTATATAAATAATATATGATTTGAAACTATTGTAAGAAATTAAGTGGGTGCTTATTTTATCTATTCCACAAAATATGTGTCTGGGTTTATTGGTTCTCCATATTGTGTAAGTTTGAAATACACTCCAGGACCCTCTTCTATATAGTATGCACTTGGGCTTGCCACTGTACCAATCAGCTGTCCGGCTACAACCTTATCCCCTTTTTTCAAATTAACATTTTCTATAAGACCAGTTGTTGTTTCATAACCATTTCCAATTGATACTGTAACTGTTGTTCCTGTTTCTGAAAGATTAGCCACATCTGTTACAATTCCCGATGCCGCCGCTGCAACATTAGTTCCTACCTCGGATTGTATAATTATTGCTGGATTACATTTGTACATTCCAAGACTCTTAAAGAAAATGGTCTCGTCCATATTATAGTCGAGTACAATCTGACCAAGCACTGGCCACGCAAGCTTGTTGCTCTCATCAAATGCAAAATTCTTCATTGCCTCAGCCATAACTTCTTCTGATGATAAAGTCGGTGGAACTGTCGGCTCAGTTTCCTTATCTGCATCGTCAGTGCCAGCTTTATGTGTGTTATAAGTATTATCTGCTTTATTACTGATATTATCTGTATCCACCGCCATACTTGCACCAGCATTAGCTTCCTGTAATTCATCATCGATATTCCCCAGAATATCGTCTGTCACATCTTCTGTCTTTATTGCAACATTTTCCTGTGTTTCATTAAGATTAACAATGTTATTCTCATTATTTCTATTGGAATTAACGCTTCTTACCACTGAAATTACTCCTATAATAAGTGTTGCAATAATTCCTAATGATATAACGATTGAAACTATCTTTGTCTTACTGGCTGTGTTCTTATCCATATTAACCTCCATTCCTGCCCATAAAGGGCATAAAGTCCGGTGCTGTAGGTAAAACCTACAGTTATCAAAACCTTTCTATGTTAATATGCTTTCCATAATCCTGCGTATTATTCACTTATTATATTTATTTTATTATAAAATGTTTCTATAATATCTTCATAAGATGAGCCAGCCTTTGCCATACAATCTGCCGTATATACGCTGACACCAAAGCCTTCTCCAACACCGATTGTCGTTATCTTAACGCCAGTCTGCATATATTCAATACTAAAATTGGGCGAATTAATACCAAGTACATATGCAAATTCACTTCCCGACATAACAACATTCCCTATCTGAAGCTTTAACACATAACCAGCTTCATTCTTGGATACAATCTGAATTTGCTGTGCCAGATTATTTTTATCAAGATTAATGCTGTCGTATTTTTTCTCAAATGAATTAACAAAATCTTTATTGCTTATAGTCTTAACAACAAGATAGTCCTGTGCATTTTTATCATTATTACACTCCACTGCTGAAAGATAAGCATACTCATCACCTAGTATTGAAGCCCCTGAAAGCGTGCTTCCAGATGTTATATATGTATATCTTGCCTCAATATACTTATCGTTATACCTGATTGCAAGTCCACTTGTCGCAGCCGTGCAGTCCTTAACAAGATTATAATTATCCTCGTAATCCTTCCCCCATTTGCTTTTCATCTGCTGTGTCGTCATATATTCCATTCCAAGCTCACTGCTGTCTATAATCATTTGCTCACCCATAAGCCTGTATACATCTGTCCTTATCATAATGCTTTCTGCTTTAAGAACTTCTACTTCACTGCTCATATAAAGCCTTTTGGCAAGCACCATCGCCACAAACCTGTCAACACCTACCTCCTGCGTGGCATTTCTGTATTTTACAATCACTTTTCTTCCATCGCTGTAATCTTCATTCACAGGCGTGTACACAACTCCTGTAACATTCAGTGTAACAATAGTCGGTATAAGCAGATATATGGCGATAAATACAATTACCGCCGCACATTTTTTCTTTCTATAACTATATGAATTGCTTAAAAAAATTCTATCCAACATTCAGTACTCCTTTATGTCTGCACTTATATGGCGCATATTAAAGAGTATGAATTATGGATAGAATTTATTCTTGTTATTACTGTACTTTAACTGGTGTCTTAGTAAGCTTCCAGATTTCTGTAGCGTACTCTTCTATAGTTCTGTCCGATGAGAACTTACCAGCCTTGAACGAATTAATCATAACTGTCTTAGCCCAGCTCTTCTCATCTCTATATCTTTCATCAATCTTCTTCTGTGCATCTGCATAAGAACAGAAATCTTTAAGGATAAAGTAAGTATCTGCCCTTCTGCCTTCTTGTGTATTAAGAAGTGAATTGTAAATATCTCTGAACATCTCTGGGTCTTCCTTAGAATACTTACCATTGATAAGTTCCATAAGAACTTCTCTTATATCCTGATCATTGTTGAAGATTTCCATTGGGTCATATCCGCCCTCATTCTCATAACGTATAACTTCGTCTGAGCTAAGTCCGAATATAACTGCATTGTCTGCTCCAACTTCCTGTACTATCTCTACGTTAGCACCGTCCATTGTTCCAAGTGTCATAGCACCGTTAAGCATAAACTTCATATTACCTGTACCAGACGCTTCCTTAGAAGCTGTTGAAATCTGCTCTGATACATCTGCTGCTGCAAATATAATCTCAGCATTAGATACTCTGTAGTTCTCAATGAATACAACCTTAATCTTACCATTGATAGACTCATCATTATTGATTACTTCTGCTACATTATTGATAAGCTTGATTGTCTGCTTCGCAATCTTGTAACCTGCTGCTGCCTTTGCACCAAATATAAATGTTCTTGGCACAATATCCATATCTGGATTCTTCTTAATCTCATTGTAAAGATACATTATGTGAAGAATATTAAGAAGCTGTCTCTTATATTCGTGAAGTCTCTTTACCTGAACATCAAATATTGAATCCGGATTAACATCTATTCCATTATGCTCCTTAATGTACTTAGCAAGTCTTACCTTATTCTTATGCTTAATCTGCATAAATTCCTGTCTTGCCTTTTCATCATTAACATATACTAAAAGCTTCTCTAACTGCTTAAGGTCTGTTATCCAGCCGTCACCAATCTTGTCTGTAATCCAGTCTGCAAGAAGTGGATTAGCGTGAAGAAGGAATCTTCTCTGTGTAATACCATTAGTCTTGTTGTTGAACTTCTCTGGCATCATCTCATAGAAGTCCTTAAGCTCTCTCTCCTCAAGGATCTTGGTATGAAGAGCTGCAACACCGTTTACTGAGTAAGAACCTGCAATTGCAAGATGAGCCATCTTAACCTGGCCATCGTACAGAACTGCCATATTCTTAACCTTATCCTGGTTGCCTGGATACATCTCCTGGATCTTGAGAACGAATCTTCTGTTGATCTCCTCAACGATCTGGTAGATACGTGGAAGCAGTCTTGAGAACAGCTCGATAGGCCACTTCTCAAGTGCCTCTGCCATGATCGTATGGTTGGTGTATGCACATGTTCTTGTTGTAATATCCCATGCGTCATCCCACTCAAGGCCTTCCTCATCCATGAGGATTCTCATGAGCTCGGCAACTGCTACTGTTGGATGTGTATCATTCATCTGGAATGTTACCTTCTCTGGCAGCTTGTGGATGTCCTTGTTGAGCTCCTTGAACTTGAGGATTGCTCTCTGAACTGAAGCTGAGATGAAGAAATACTGCTGTCTCAGTCTGAGCTCCTTACCTGCGTAGTGATTGTCATTTGGATAGAGAACCTCAACGATAGTCTTTGCAAGGTTCTGCTGCTCTACTGCCTTCTCATACTCACCCTTGTCAAATGAGTCAAGGCAGAACTCCTGGATTGCCTCAGCATCCCAGATTCTAAGTGTATTTACAACGTTGTTGCCATAACCGATGACTGGAAGGTCATAAGGTACGGCACGAACTGACTGATATCCATCCTGTATAAAGTAGTTTCTGCCATTCTTGTTCTCAACTCTGACATATCCACCGAACTTAACTTCAACAGCGTACTCTGAACGCTTAACCTCGAATGGGTTGCCATCCTTGAGCCAGTCATCCGGCATCTCAACCTGATATCCATCCTTGATACCCTGCTTGAACATACCATACTTGTATCTGATACCACAACCGTATGCAGGATAACCAAGTGTTGCCAATGAATCAAGGAAACAAGCTGCAAGACGTCCGAGACCGCCATTACCCAGAGCGGCATCAGGCTCCTGATCCTCTATAAAGTTCAGGTCAAATCCTAACTCGTCAAGTGCTTCCTTAACTGCATCGTAGTAAGTCAAGTTGATAAGATTGTTACCGAGTGCTCTACCCATAAGGAACTCCATAGACAGATAATAAACTGTCTTGACGTTCTTCTTCTCATACTCCTTGTGTGTAGCAATCCATCTGTCAATGATGTCGTCCTTTACTGCGTAGCTGACTGCCTGGAATACCTGCTGTGGAGTAGCCTCCTCGATAGGCTTGCGGAAAAGGGTCTTTACGTTAGTAATGACTTCCTTCTTGAAGCCTTCCTTATCGAAATCTGCTAACATCTTCATCTGATTCATTCCCTCCTTGGATAAATAGATATAATTTTTTCCATTTTCACTGTTTCATTCTATCATCAACCTTTTTTTTTAACAATACATGAGAAAAAATTTGTTAAATAGCACTATAAAATTAGACTATAGTCAAATAGAATTTGCAGTTTTTTTACATAAAAGGCGATAAATGTCTGATAATATCGAGATTAATTGGGGGTTCTTGCGTTTTCAATGATTACCAGAATATTGTAAATGCACCACGTATACGATATAAAACCCCTGGGAGAGGCAACTCCCAGGGGTTTTATATCTAACTTCGTCCGTATCCACTCGGCATGCAGCACACGCAAGGCATACCGCCCATGCAGCACGACATGAGAGCACATATAGTACAAATATTGTTGCAAAACTTTCCGCCGGTCGGCATATCCATTCCATACCCGGCACCTCTGTCCATGTACCACTGACGGCCGCTCTTGATGGACTCATACGCCTGGCGGTATTCCTGATTGCCCGGCTCAAGCTCCATTGCACGCTTCAGCATCTCCATGGCTCTTATCTGATTGCCAAGTCCGGCGTTGCACACGCCACTGTAATAGTGCCACTTGGCATCGTGATTCTCTATCTGATTGAGGACGTTCTTCGCCTCCTCATAGCTTCCGCTGTTCATATAGTTCTTCGCGGCCTGAAAATATCTGGAATCTTTATCATTCGGATCGTAGTCATTCTGTCTCTGATAGCCACCGAAACCAAATGGGCCAAATCCTCCGAAACCGCCAAATGGATCATCATACTGTCCGTAGCCTCCTGACGAACCGCCGTAAGAACTTCCACCATACGGACCATATGAACCGCCAGATCCATAACCGCCGCCGTAGCCCTGCGAGCTTCCAGTTCCATACCCACCAGCACCACCGTAACTTGCACGGTCAGCCTCGCCGCTCACTATGGACTTGTAAGCCTGCTGTATCTCCTTGAACTTTTCCTCAGCCTCATCCTTGTGAGGATTGTTGATATTCGCATCCGGATGATACTTCCGGCTCAGCCTTCTATATGCTTTTTTTACTTCTTCTTCGCTGGCACCTCTTTTGAGTCCCAGCACCTCGTAAGGATCTTTCATAATTTATTCCTCATCGCCGCATCTTCTATTTGTAGTCGAATAATATGCTTCCCATATTCCTGAGTATATTATGTTCCTGAGTATACCTACATTTTCAATAATAGGAAGCATCTCATACTCTTTTGCAAGTGGTGCCACCATCATCATCAGAACATCCTTCGTCCACTCTGCAAGCTCCTGCCATTTGTCCTGTTCTATGGTTTTATCTGCCCCCACTGATTGTACCTCAACACCCAGCTCATGCGCAAGCCTGCACACGAATGGATTGTAATTTCCAGCACCTATATCCTTCTCTATATCGTCATACGCGTCCATTATGTAGACAAATTTGCCCAGATAATAGCCTATGGTGCGGAGATATGATTCCCACTCATCATGTTTCGGGGCACATATCTCTGCCATTATATTGCCGAAATGCCCTGACAATGCATCCATGTCATCGGATCCCACCTCCTCAAGCTCACTTATCGCCTTGAGGTTCTCCGCAATAACCTGGATCTTCTGTTGATAATCTTCCTTGAGCCTCCTGCCATTTTGTCCTGCGAGCAGTACATCCGCATACAGCTTTCGGGTAAACATATGCTCATCATCCCAGTCATCTATACATTTATAATAGGTAAGGATCACGTTCATATCAGCAACATAATCTGTGTACTCGTTCTGTACATAAGTATGCTTCGATGTCGGGTGTGCGATACATCTTCTGCTGCCCGAGTGCTTCTCCGGTTCGTACAGTCCCGTCAGAAGAAGGACCAGAAATGTCATATCATAGCTGAGACTTATCTGTCCTCTGGCACCATATCTGTCCTTCAGCGATTTGCACAGGCCGCAATAATACTTACGGTATTCATCATATTCTTTCATCTTAAGCTCAGGCTGGTTCACCACTATATATCCAAACATCTCTCAATCTCCACACTATATTCCAACATAAGACTTTATCCGTCTGCGCTGTTACTAAGACTTCTTCACAAATCTGTTGCCGCACTTAGGGCATCTGATCTCTATCTTGCCCTTTCCCCTTGGAACTCTGATCATCTGCTGGCATTTGCTGCAGACAAATATCTTGTATTCCTTGCCGGCTTCCTTCTGTTTCTTCGCGCGCTTGAATATATTCCTCACGCCCGCGGTATGCTCCATGAACCATCTGTTCTGCGCCGCGCGCTTGTCATAGTTCTTGGACATGATCCTGACATATCCATATATGAACATGAGAAGTCCAAGGAAATAAAATATCCCTGTCTTGATAAATGCATCCAGCACCATAAAAATCAATCCGCCCCAGGTAAGGAATGATGACAACTGATCGTTGCCGTACCTGGATCTCATAAATCTTATAAATTTGTCTTTCATAATTCACCATTCTCCTCGCAAATTCTTACATTGTCTCCAGCTTCTCTGCGGATTCCTGAAGCTGCCTGTAGGCTTCCTTCATCCTGCCCATCTCCACATCATCTACATGATTCATGTCAGTTCGTGTCACAAGCTTCTTCAGATACTCGCAGTCGCTCTTGATCCGTTTCATCTCCTTCTTGTCAAGCTGTGCGCCCCTGGTCTCAAGAAGATTCTCTACCTTATATACATACGACTCGGCCTCGTTCATAATGTCTTTGAACTCCCTGGCTCCAGCCACGTCATCCTCGTACTTCTTCGCATCCTCCCTTGCTCTGCGGATCTCCTCCTCCGAAAGGTTGGTGCTGGATGTGATCACTATCTGCTGTTCCACGCCCCTGCCAAGATCCTTAGCTGAAACCTTGAGGATACCATTTGCATCCATGTCAAATGTGACCTCGATCTGAGGAACGCCCGCCATGGCTCTCTTGATACCGCTGAGCCTGAAGTTGCCTAGCAGCTTGTTGTCCCTTGTGAAATGTCTCTCGCCCTGGTACACCTTGATCTCGACATCCCTCTGGAAATTGCCCGCCGTGGTAAATATCTTTGATGCCCTGGTCGGAATGGCAGAATTTCTCGGAATGATGACATTTGCCACGCCTCCAAGGGTCTCAATGGACAACGAAAGAGGTGTCACATCCATGAGGAGAATGTCATTCACCTTGTTCGACACAGTGAGCTCGCCGCTGAGCTTGCTTCCCTGGACCGCCGCACCCATGGCAACGCACTCGTCCGGGTTCATATTCTTGGATGGTTCCCTGCCGGTTATGGCACGTACCTTATCCACAACCGCCGGTATACGGGTGGAGCCACCCACCAGCAGCACTTTGTCTATCTGATTTCTCGTTATGCCCGCATCGGATAATGCCTGGTTTACAGGTCCCGCCGTTCTCTCCACCAGATCATAGGTTAGCTCGTTGAACTGTTCCCTTGTTATAGTCATATCCAGATGCACCGGCTGATTCTTCACTGTCGATATAAATGGCAGATTGATGTGAGCAGTCTGCGCGAATGAGAGCTCCTTCTTGGCATTCTCACAGGCTTCCCTCACTCGCTGGGACGCTGTGATATCCTTCGCCAGATTGACCTTTGTCTCCTTTTTAAAGGTCTTGATGACGTGATCCAGCAATCTCTCATCAAAATCATCTCCGCCCAGATGATTGTCTCCCGCGGTGGCAAGAACCTCTATGACGCTGTCCCCTATCTCTATAACAGACACGTCAAATGTTCCTCCGCCCAGATCGTATACAAGTATCTTCTGCGCCTGTCCATTGTCAAGACCATAGGCGAGAGCCGCCGATGTAGGCTCATTTATGATTCGAAGCACATTCAGTCCCGCTATTCTTCCGGCGTCCTTTGTGGCCTGTCTCTGGCTGTCGTCAAAGTAAGCCGGAACTGTTATGACTGCATCAGATACCGGTCCTCCCAGATAACTCTCAGCATCGCTCTTCAGCTTTGCAAGTATGATGGCGGATATCTCCTGCGGCGAATAGTCCTTGCCGTCTATCCTCTTTCTGTATGTTGTTCCCATCGCTCTCTTGATGGATGTGATAGTTCTGTCCACATTCACAGTCATCTGTCTCCTGGCAGCCTCACCCACCAGTCTCTCTCCATTCTTTGTGATGGCTACTATGGAAGGTGTGGTCCTGCCGCCCTCCGAATTCGGTATGACAGTTGGCTGATCGCCCTCAAGCACTGCCACACAGCTGTTTGTTGTTCCTAGGTCTATTCCTACTACTCTGCTCATATATGTCAACCTCTCTGTAATGGTATTCTAATCTACTCATGGGGACGGAGGGGTCAGGCACCTCCGTCCCCATATATTGTATATAATAACCATCACTTATGAACATAATTTGGACAAAAAATAAAGTAAGTATAAAGTTAGGTTAAGAGAGTATAAAAAAAGAGGACGGAGGTTTCTGACCCCTCCGTCCCCGGACTTAATATTCTACTTTGATGCTTTCTCTGCCTTGATAACCGCCTGGAATTCCTTTATATCCTTTGCGATCTCTCCGCTTAATGCCAGCAGGCAGATAAGGTTCGGAATCGCCATGAGCGCATTCGCTATATCTGAGAAGTTCCATACAAGATCCAGTGATATCGTCGCGCCTACGTATACAACGAGCGAGAACACTATCCTGTATATCATATTGTACTTGTGCGACTTGAACAGGTACTCGAACGCCTTCTCTCCGTGATACTCCCATCCAAGGATCGTGGAGAATGCGAAGAGCACAATTCCTATAGTTACGAGCCAGCCTCCCACCTTGCCAAGTGCAGAGCCAAATGACAGTATCGTGAGAGCTGCACCTTTTATAACAGTTGAGCAGGCAAATGTTCCATCCTCAGCAAATGTATAATGGTTTCCGGCTGCATCAGTCCATGTACCGGTAAGACTTCCTATGGCTGCCTGACTCTCCTCCACCGCAAGCTCACTTGCAAGCTTTGTATTCTCATCCTTGTTGAGTTCGTCGGATGGAAGAACTGAAAGCGTCAGGGTATTTGACGAATTGGATGTATCTGTCAGAATGAGCTGGTCATCTGTGAATTCATATGTATAATCCGTCGTGGTAGTCTTGTTATCAGAATCAACAGCCTCCACAGTAACCGCCGTTCCGCTCACCTGATAGCTGCCCTTTGTACTGTTCTCAGTAATACCAAGCACACCCGATGATGCAATACAGAGACCTGTGATGGTGCAGACTACTATAGTATCCCAGAATGTACCTGTCATGTTGATGTATCCCTGACGCACCGGATCATTGGTGCTTGCTGCAGCCAGCCGCCGCCGTGATGGCCGCAGAGCCCATTCCAGCTTCATTTGAGAATACTCCTCTGGCAACACCGAATCTCATGGCGTTCATCATAGCTACTGTGATCGTACCACACAGACCGCCACCGACTGCCTTGACTGAGAATGCCATCTTGAATATCATGGCAACTCCTGCCGGAAGATTCTGGATATTGATGATTATTACAATAAGTCCGGCTACAACATAGAATATCGCCATCAAAGGAACAACAACTGATGACACCTTAGATATAGTCTTGATTCCTCCAACTATTATAAGAAGGGCAAAAACCGTAAGTATGATTCCTGTAACATATGTAGGCACGCTGAATGTACTGCTAAGAGATTCAGATATGGAATTGGCCTGTGTCATATTTCCTATTCCAAATGAGGCGATGACTGCAAAGAGTGCAAACAGCCAGCCCAGCACTGCGCCGAACTTCTTATGCTTGAATGCTTTCTTCATAGTGTACATAGGACCGCCGCTCATCTCGCCCTTGGCATTCACCTCACGATACTTGATAGCAAGCATACACTCTGAGAACTTGGATGTCATTCCAAATGCTGCGGATATCCACATCCACACCAGTGCTCCCGGACCTCCCGATACCATGGCCGTTGCAACACCAACGATATTTCCCGTTCCTATGGTTGCAGCAAGCGCGGTGGTCAGTGCCGAAAATGGTGACACGTCTCCGGTTCCTCTGCTCTTTGTCCTTGCCTCCTTGCTAAGTGTACTCTTCAGCGCATAGCCGAGATTCCTCCAAGGAAGAAATCCTGTTCTAATCGTCAGAAATATTCCCGTTCCAACCAGAAGCACCAGCATGACCGGTCCCCAGACAAATCCATCCACCGCCGACACGATCTCATTTAACTTTTCCATACAACCGCCTCCTCTTTCCAGGTTATCCATATCATCCGACCCGGCACTCCCCTCATTTTTTGTCCCGAATCAGTTTATATACCCGTAAATTTACTTTATTTTTGCCACAAAGTCCAGAGTATTGTGGTGTTATGGTTATTTTCCTTTATTAATTAAGTTATGCGAGCGGTTGGCGAAATATTATGCGGTGTGGTGGTCATTTAAAATTCACCGTTATCGGACATATCTCCGCCTTGGTTCCAACCCGCATATCAGGGCCAAACACACCGACTCCGGATGTCACTATGTTGTGCATGCCGTCAACATTCAGGTAACCGCAGGAATTTTCCCACATCATCGCCACAAGGATGTTGCCTGGGAACATTTGTCCGTCATGGGTGTGTCCACACAGATCCATATCCACACCTGCCGACGACAGCTCCTCCAGCTCCTTTGGCTCATGATCAAGGATTATGATAGGTTTTGATTTGTCCATATTTTTCGTGATCTCGTCTGCGGATACTCTGTCTGTGACTCCATTTCCCGGTCTGTGGGCATCGCGGCGGCCATAGATGTATATGGAATCGTTTATCAGCACTCCCTCATCACGAAGAAGTGTGATTCCCGCTTTCTCTATAAACTCGTCCATCTCAGGGCTGCTGGTCTTCTCCTTCTGTCCGCCAAATGTAAATCCGGCAAGCACCTGCTCCTGTATATCATGGTTGCCGTAGCAGGCATACACTCCATACTTTGATTTGATCCCCCGGAGTATTTTCTCAAGCTTCTCCGGCTGGTCAACGGCTTCCCATTCGTTGTCAAATATATCACCCGCTATCAGCACCAGATCTGCGTCCTGCTTATTTATAGAATTCACTATTCTTTGAACCTGCCTGACGCCTATGTTGTATCCAAGATGAAGATCTGCAACCAGCACTATCTTCATGGAATCCATCTTCTGACCATTCTCATTCTGTGCTTCCTTATTGATGGTCACATCATAAGGCGTCACCCGCACAAGTCTCGCATTTACCACTCCCCAGAATGATATACACATGATGAGTGTTGCGCACACACAGCCTACTATCCTGCGAACCCGCGGCACACATATCTTATCTTTGCTCACTCTGAATACATGAAGCAGTAGGAATCTTCCAAGCTCGGCTATCACTATGAAGAATATCATATAAAGCAGCTTCAAAATCTGACAGATATGGAAGAGGAACTGTTTCGGATTGAAGAATACGTGGGAATGGCGTCTGAACCTTCCCTGTGGCAGGAAGAATGCGATCACCAGCGCAGACGCCAGAAATGCGTATAGCACTATCGGGACTATCCAGCCCTTCTTGCCTTTGAGTTTCGGGAAATATGCCTGTACCCAGCCCTTTATTCTCCAGAACAAATATATATTTAACGCTATGTAAAAAGGCGCAATGAAAATTGCTATCATCTTTTTTCTCCTTTGTTTTTCTGACTGGCCAATATACATATTGACGGCAACCATTTGTACGATTTATTCATACAATAATATACTCCCAACACCACACATACACAAACTTAATAAATCGTAATTCCACCATCATCCCCTAATATCCAAATATATTTAAAGAAAGTACAAAATTTTCCTAAATCACATAAAAATAGCCCGAAAGATACAAAATCTTTAAGATTTGTACCTTTCGGGCCGTATTCTCTTGATCAGGGATAATTTTTTCCAAAATGCCTGTTTTAAACCCTAATATTATATCCCTTAGTCGTTCTTCTTCACGCCAAGAGTTACCTTCTCGCCATTGATGTTCCACTCCTTGGTGTATCCATCAACTGAACCGGTGATGATCTCGGTTGCCATAACGTCGCCGATGATGGCATCTGCATTTGATGAAATGATGTCTTTTGCCTTCTGGCTTCCGTCTGCGTATACAGTGATCTTGTCCATAACCTCGAATCCAGCCTCTTTTCTCATAGTCTGAACCTTGGATACTATCTCACGGACAAATCCTTCCTCAAGAAGCTCCTCTGACAGATTTGTGTCGATGACTACTGTCACACCGCCGTCTGCCTCAGATACGAAACCGTCCATCTGAGCCATGTCGATCAGAAGATCAGCCTCAGTGAGTACGATCTCCTCTCCGTCTGCCTCAAACTTCAGAGCGCCCTCTGCCTTGAGCTCTGCCATGGCTGCGTTGCCATCCAGTGCTGACAGATGCTCCTTGATCTTGCCAAGGTGCTTGCCGTACTTAGGTCCGACTGTACGAAGCTGTGGCTTGAAGCTGTATGTTGTGTAAGCGCTTACATCATCATCGAACTCAACATTCTTCACGTTCAGCTCATCCTCGATGATAGCCTTCTCCTCACCGAAAAGCTTCTTGTCAGCCTTGACATACATCTTGCCGATAGGCTGTCTGTTCTTGATATTTGCTGTATTTCTTGCTGCACGTCCCAGAACTACGATCTTCAGGATCTCGTCCATAGCTACCTCGAGCTCTGGATCGATCATCTTCTCATCCACCTCAGGGAATGAGCACAGATGAACTGAGAGAGGTGCATCCTTGTCTATATTTCTAACCAGATTCTGGTAAATATCCTCTGCCATGAATGGGAGCATAGGAGCTACTGTCTGTGCGATCGTAACGAGCGCTGTGTAAAGTGTCATGTAAGCATTTACCTTGTCCTGCTCCATGCCCTTTGCCCAGTATCTCTCACGGCCACGACGGACATACCAGTTACTCATGTCATCCACGAACTCCTCGAGAACTCTTGTTGTCTCAGGAATCTTGTATGCGCCAAGGTTTGCGTCAACTGCCTTGACTGTTGAGTTCAGCTTGGACAGAAGCCACTTATCCATAAGTGACAGCTTGTCGTACTCTAGCTCATGCTCAAGTGGATTGAAGTTGTCTATATTTGCATAGAGTACATAGAACGCATATGTGTTCCACAGTGTACCCATGAACTTTCTCTGACACTCAACAACTGCATCCTCATGGAATCTGTTAGGAAGCCATGGTGCTGAATTGCTGTAGAAGTACCATCTGATGGCATCTGCACCGTACTTGTTCAGAGCATCCATAGGATCTACAGCATTTCCCTTGGACTTACTCATCTTCTGTCCGTCCTTATCCTGGACATGTCCGAGAACGATTACGTTCTTAAACGGAGCCTTGTCGAACAGCAGTGTTGAGATCGCCATAAGTGAGTAGAACCATCCTCTTGTCTGGTCAACAGCCTCACTGATGAAATCAGCAGGGAAGTGCTTCTCAAATATATCCTGATTCTCAAATGGATAGTGCCACTGTGCAAATGGCATTGATCCTGAATCGAACCAGCAGTCGATAACCTCTGTGACTCTGTGCATCTGCTTGCCACACTCAGGACACTTGATAGTTACAGCGTCGATGAACGGACGGTGAAGCTCGATGTCCTCAGGGCAGTTGTCACTCATTGAGCGGAGCTCTTCCTTTGATCCGATGGCATGTCTGCAGCCGCACTCACACTCCCAGATGTTCAGCGGAGTACCCCAGTAACGATTTCTTGAAAGTCCCCAGTCCTGAACATTCTTCAGCCAGTCGCCAAAACGTCCCTTACCGATGCTCTCCGGGATCCAGTTTACAGTGTCATTATTCTTAACCAGCTTGTCTCTGACTGCTGTCATCTTGATGAACCATGTATCTCTTGCGTAATAGATAAGTGGTGTGTCACATCTCCAGCAGTGTGGATACTCATGCTCGAACTTAGGCGCATCGAAGAGAAGTCCTCTTGCGTCCAGATCCTTGAGTACCTCAGGATCTGCATCCTTTACGAACATTCCGGCAAATGGAGTCTCCTCAGTGAGGTCACCCTTGCCATCTACAAACTGTACAAATGGAAGATCGTAGTTTCTTCCGACATTTGCATCGTCCTCACCAAATGCAGGTGCGATATGAACGATACCGGTACCATCTGTCATAGTTACATAAGTGTCACATGTGATGAAGTGGCCCTTCTTGTGCTGCTTCTCACATACAGGCTTTACGCACTCATAGAGTGGCTCATACTCCTTGTACTCAAGATCCTTACCAACGTATGTCTCAAGAACCTCGTATGCAGGAACTGCTGCCTGATCGTCTGCTGCTTCCTTTGCAAGACCGCCGAGAACCTTGTCTGCAAGCGCCTGTGCAAGATAATATGTGTAGCCGTCTGCTGCCTTAACCTTCACGTATGTCTCATCTGGATTTACACAGAGTGCTACGTTTGAAGGAAGTGTCCAAGGTGTTGTTGTCCATGCGAGGAAATATGCGTCCTCTCCAATAACCTTGAATCTTACTACTGCTGAACGCTCCTTGACTGTCTTGTATCCCTGTGCAACCTCATGGCTTGAAAGAGGTGTACCACATCTTGGGCAGTAAGGCACGATCTTGAAGCCCTTGTACAGAAGTCCCTGATCCCAGATCTTCTTCAGCGCCCACCACTCTGACTCGATGAAGTCATCATGGTATGTTACATATGGGTTGTCCATATCAGCCCAGAAACCTACCTTGCCTGAGAACTCTTCCCACATGCCTTTATATTTCCATACGGACTCCTTACATTTCTGGATAAATGGCTCCAGTCCGTACTCCTCTATCTGCTCCTTGCCGTCGATTCCCAAGAGCTTCTCAACCTCGAGCTCAACAGGCAGACCGTGTGTATCCCATCCGGCCTTTCTGACTACGTTATGTCCCTTCATTGTCTGATATCTAGGGATCATATCCTTGATTACACGTGTGAGAACGTGTCCGATATGTGGCTTACCATTTGCTGTTGGAGGGCCATCATAGAATGTGTATGTTGGCAGATCCTTTGTCTCTTCAACACTCTTCTCAAATACCTGATTTTCTTTCCAGAAGTCCAATACCTTCTGCTCTCTGTTCACGAATTCCAGTTTAGTCGAAACCTTGTCGTACATGTCGTCTTTCCTTTCTGTGATAAATATAAAAAAGCCCTTCGTCGTAATCAGGACGAAGGGCTTTGAGTTCGTTATACCACCTATTACTTACATACTAACATATGCGCTCCCTTTAACGCAGGAAATACGTCAGAGCCTACTTGAGCAAATCTCTTTTGGTCTGCAACTCCAGAGTGATATTCCGAAAGTCTCTACTGTCACCGGGCTCGCACCGCCCCCGGCTCGCTGCTGATCTCGCAGACTCCGTACTGTCTCTGTCATCGTTTTTAACTTATATGATCCAGAAAACCGCCTGTATAAGCCATTTCTGAACCTATCCATTCATTAGTATAGCAAGTATTTGTGGTTTGTCAATCGCAATATGCGCAAATAATTTACTATTCTACTTCTTTATAACCACATTCTTTGTTGTGCTCCATGCCGAATAGTATGTCACTCTGCCGGACTTTCTGTACGACCTTACCCGCACATAATATCTCTTGTTCTTAGCAAGTCGTTTCACTGTCTTTGACACGTTCTTTGCACCGGCAATATTCAAAGTCTTGGCGCCCTTAAAAGTTTTGGCAGTAGCATACTGTATAATCTTGACTCCTTTTGCTGTACTTTGGGCTGTTTTTATAGAAACTGCCTTAGGGCAAATTACAAATGTTGCTGTGATCCTTCCAGCATAATTGCCCTTGAATGTGACTGTTACACCAGCTGCGCCCGAAGCTGTATTATTCTTATAGCTGACAGTATAATCTGTCTTGTTCAAGGTATTGCCATCAACATCGTATACAGTAACTCCCGGCTTTTTAGCAGTGCCGTCATATGTACAGCTTGTATATGCCAGTTTGATATTTTTTATATGAGGAATTCTCCTGCTGTCAATAATCTGTCCGCACTCTGTACACTTATCTGCCAACTTTCCATCTGCCTTGTTTGTGGTCTTGGTAACCTTTGACGAAGTGATTCTCATAATGGTTTTCTGATTGCTGTCAGCCGCATTGTAACTTGTCTTGCCTGCCGTCTTGCACGCAACAATCTTATATGTGTATACCGTTCCATTTTTAGCTGACTTATCTGTATAGCTCAGTATTGTGTTTTTGTTTATATTGGCCAGCTTGCTGTACCTTCCCTTTCCAGCCTTTCTGTATACGATATATCCACCAGCTCCATTATTAAGATACATATAACGATTTCTTACGTTTTTTATATTATCACCATGCATATACAAATACAATTTGTTTTTTATACATATTTACTACAAAACACGTTCGTATGTATCTAATATATACAAAAATCTCATGAACTGAGAAATCAATCCTCAATCCATGAGATTTATTTTCTAATATACGTAGAGATCATAGTCTACAAGATACCACTTACCGCCAGTCTTTATAACTGTGTATATGATCTCGCCATCTGATTCGTCAGTAGATCCTTTTATCTTGACATCAAGGTCCACCTCGTAGCACTTGTCAACCGTCATGTCGACATCCAGCATGTCAAATGTATCATTTACATCCTTAAGCTTATCCTCGTCATATTCCTTCTCTGATCGGTCCTCGACCTTGATACTCTTGACCTTGCCTACCTCATCTACCATGTCGCTGACCTGCTCGTTGAATGTATCCTTGACATAGTCATCACTGCCTGTATAGCTTCTTATCCTGTTATACAGCTTGTAATATTCCTTGTCCATCAGATCAACCATGGCATCGGCATCGCCTTTTTCATAGGCTGTCACCAGCTTGTCTCCGACCTTCTTGGCACTTCTCTCACCGGAACCACCCGCCAGGATCAGAACAACGACTATTATCGCGATCAGGACTGCCGCTGCGATTCCTCCTATTATTGCTATAAGCTTCTTGTTCACCTTTTTACCCGGCTCCATAACACCCGGAGTCATGCCCGGCTGCTGGCTGTACTGTGGCTGCCCATACTGTGGCTGCCCAAATCCTCCATACTGTCCACCTGTCGGCTGGACATTTCCACCAAACTGCTGACCCTGACCGTACTGCGGCTGACCATACTGTGGCTGTCCAAATCCTCCATACTGTCCGCCCATCGGCTGTCCAAATCCACCCGGCTGCTGATTCTGCTGTGGCTGACCCGGGTTCGGCTGCCCTTGTGCACTGTTCTGCACCGGAGAAAATGCGCTCACTCCCGGAGTCGTGAGGACAGTAGTTCCCTCGTCCTCATCGTCGTCCATATCATTAAATCCATTTACGTTATTCTCGTCCATCTTTCTCTCCTTATTCTGCTCATCCCTTTTGCTGCTCTGGAACAATAATGTTCCCATAGAATCATGGTAGCATTTTATGTCTGCCATGTCCAACCAAAAACATCACATTACCTCAATTTTTACACTTTATTACCTGTTTTCTTTCGCTATTATGTAATAAAAGGCGTTATGATGATGAACACACAGAATAAAAAACAATCCGCCACGGATACAGATTGTATCCATGGCGGATTCTTCTATTTCTTTTGATATTATCTCTTCTTTATTACAACCGATTTCTTTCCACTCCATGCGGAATAGTAAACCTTACCATCAATCTTCTTAAAGCTTCGTACTCTGACATAATATCTCTTGCCCTTAGTAAGTCGTTTGATGGTCTTACTTGTAACTGAACCTCCGTTTACATTGGCCGTCTTTGCAGATTTAAACGATGCATTGTCTGCATACTGTATCTGATATCCGGTGGCCTTGGCTGCCTTATTATATGTAACCTTGGCTGTTCCGGCAGATGCACTTGTGAATTTCTTCAGCTTCACGGCAGGTACATAACTTCCTGTCTTCTCGCCGCCAAATGCCGAATTGTATGTCACATCGCCAAATGTCTTATAAGTTCTTATCTTATATGTATACTTTACACCCACATTTTTAGCTGTGACGTCCACGAACGATGTTGTCTCCGGATTCTGAACAACACCTGCTATCGTATATGCTTTTCCATTTACTCCTCTGTAAACAACATATCCCGATGCCGCTTTATACTTCTTCCAGCTCAACTTTATTCCATTTGCTGTGTTGTCAATGGACTCAACTTTTCTCACACCCATCTTGATGTCAAATGTGAGTGTCTTCTCCCCTTCATAGTCACCCTTGAATTTGATGACAACTTTGGCCTTGCCGATATTCTTGTTATTTGAATATGAAACGCTGTAATTTCCTGCGGCAACCTTTCTGCCCTTTGAGTCTTTGACCTCTACCGCAGGCTTCTTAGCTGTACCATCATACTCAACAGCGCTGTATGCAAGCCTGATACTCTTTATCCTGTATATACTCTGAGTTTCCTTGCTGGCTGACTTGCAGTTTTTGCACAAATGCACCTTATATCCGTCACGGGTCTGTGATGCCTTTTTCTTAACCGTCCACACCGTCTGATAATCGTGAGGAACTGTGGTCTCATCGTCTATGATAGTATCCTTTTCTCCGCAGTTATTGTCACACTTTGCCGTCTTGGTTCCCTTCTGCGAACATGTGGCATTTCCATCTGACTCATACTTTGTGAAGCTGTGTCCTGTAGCAGGGATCACCTCGGTCTCATATATATCCTCATCCTCAATGTACCTTGTCTTCTCTCCGTTCTCAGTACATGTCGGAGTCTTGGTTATGATCCATCCCCCGTCATCTCCAGCCCCAAACTTCTGGGTCTTTGACTCAGCATATATCCACTCTGATGAACCCGTATTCTTATATCTGAGATCCAGGGTCACATCTGTGTATGTGTCATTTTCCACAACAGACATGATTCCCTGAATGATATTTCCATATGCATCAGTCCATCTTCCGCTGACAAATGGTGTCTTCTGGCTCTCATTATTTGCATATGTTATCTCTATATCTCCGGTTACACTGTATCCGTCCTCTGTCTTCTTCACCTTGCATCCTGATATGCTCACAGCGGAGATATCGTACTCGTTCTCTACCTCTGCCTCCACCTTCTCAGGAGTGATCGTCACGCTTCCTGTCTGCTGCGACGCAAGGCTGATCCTGAATGTATAACTGCGGTTCGCCTCAAATGTCCTGTCTATAATGAGTTGTCCGCCGTTCCGTGAGTATGTCTTTTCCAGAACCCCATCAGCATAGATTCTGGTGTATACTGTATTATCTCCGCAGTCCACCGTAAATCTGTACTCTCCGGTCTCCGTTGGGATAAATTCATACTCGATGCCCTCTCCGTCATAGCTTATATCCGCTGTTGTCTTCTGACCCGGTGTTATTTTTCCATTACCTGTCACATACGAATCGTGATATGTAAATGTTATCTGATCATCTTTCTCTCTCGCATAGAGTGCTATAATATAGCTTCCCTTTTTCAGAGAGAAAGCATCTCCACTGCTATATGTATCTGAAAAGCTGCCATCATCCTCAATGGTATATATACCCTTAAGCTCAAAGCCCTGTCTCTGAAGGGATACCACTCCATCTGACGCAATATCAAATCTGTACAGCTTTACATCCCCAGTGTTCTCAACACCTGAAAGCACCGCAGGCTCACCTGATATCAGGTACTCCAGCTCATCCACATTCAGATCCACGACATCAAATGATGCTCCCTGAACTTCACAATCGTCAGCCATTCCCCATATGTAAGGTATTATCTCATATGATCCGGTCTGTTCTGTTATCGTGTCGATGCTTAAATAGCTGCTCACCCTGCCGTTTTTCGTGATCGTATAGCTTGTATCATCGTCATCCGCATCAAATGTTCTGGTGCTTCCATCAGAATATGTGACAACGGTTTTTATGCTACCCTTAAGCTCATCAAATTCCCTCAGATATTCAGTCTTAGAAACGGTTGTGCTTACGCTTACAGCCTTGACGATCTCCTTCATTGTCACGCCGCATTTATTTACATTTTTTCCCGGATACACACATACATACAGATCCCCGCCTGCTGTGTCAAATCCCGCACTGCCAAATCCATCAGATGAATAAGCCACGTTGTTAGTCGTTATCTCTATTCCATTTGCATCCAAAATCCTGATGCCATCGATCTTCTCATCTGCGGATACCACATACGAACCCGCCTGGGCACTTACCTTATATATATGCACATATCTGTCGCCTGAAATATCAAGCGTCTTTGAGCTGTTCCATGTTCCAAGGCTCATGCTCTGTGCAGTCTTCACTGCAAATGGTATCTCAACCGTATCCATGCCATCCGCACCAGCGATTGCAAGTTCAACCATGTATCTGCCAGTATCAACCCTGCTGCCAAAGCCTGCGATCTCGACATACTTTCCAGTTTTCTCGTTATATCTGTACCATGTACTCGTGATCAGCTCATTATCCTCGCTGTCACCGACACTGGCCTCTTTTACACTGCCATCATCATATACAAACTGGAGAGTCTCTCTATCCAGAAGGTTTTTGATACCTGATAATTTCATATCTGGAAGGAATTCATAGGTTCTGTTATCTCTCAGCTTCCATGAACTGATCTTTGAATTTGACAAAGTTTCTCCCCTTGTCACATTCATGCTCCAACTGGTCTGCGTATCTCCCCACTTGTCCTCTACTCCGCCATCGAGACAGATATAGTATGTATTGCCGCTCTCAAGTGCAGCCTCGCCATCCGATACACTAAGTTTCTTCAGATCATACATTGTCTCATCATCAGCGTCAATTTTGCTGTAGATCTCCATACCGCCCACTGGGGCAAATGTATACCTAGCGGATGTCGAAGGCATAAACGTATAATATGCACTGCCATTCTCCGACAGACTTACCTGGTTAGATCCCTCCGCAAGACTTCCGGCAGCAACATCCTCTATATCCTTTATCTCTATGTCATATGCATAAGAGTCCTCACTATACAGTGTGTATATCCTAATCTGTGCCGCTCCGACAGGGCACTCATTTTCCATATCTGTAACTATCTCAGCACGTACCTCGTCTCCTCTGGAGGTTTCCACACTGTCCGAATCGTCAAACACCAGCTCCTCTGTTTTTCCGTCAGCATACGAGATCTTTACTCTGGTTCCATCTACATAACTGCTGATATCCTTATCGTAGCTGCCCATTCTGATGAAATCTGTGTTCTCGGGAACAGCAATCATATCTGTCACTTTCGGAATAAAGCTCAGTCTCACATTTGTCTTGGAAGTAGATAACTCATTATACAAGCCTACGTAATAAGTGCTGCCTCCAGTAAGTTTTCCTGTAACCTCTACCGGGCCCTCATCACCGGACTCATATACACAATAAGGACTGTCGCTTTCTATTACCACACTTCCGTCAAATGGCATGACAAAACTGTAATAGGCCTTGTCATACTCATCCGTTCCGACACTCACATTGTTGTCACCTTCGGAGAGCTGTCCTGCGCTCAGCTTGTCTATGGACACTACCTTAAGCACTGCCGTGCCGAGCAGCTCCTGATCTTCCTCAGCCGCATTATATCCCACAGCTACTTTGTACTCGCCCTCTGAAAGATTTACACCTTTTTCATATTCGTACTCTTTCCAGTTATCATCAGATGACGAATAATATACTGTATATCTGTTTCCATTACTGTATCCACTTCCACCGGTCAGATCTATGCTTTCCGTGGACTTATCATTATACTTTATTGTACTGCTCGCACCATTCATGAAGCTTATCGGCGTTCCGGCTGCCCATTCGCTCTTTGCCAGCTTCAATGTCACCCCTGAAGGTGCCGCATACTTCTTTGCCTTGAGCCTGACCTCATTCAATGTTTCATTGTCATCATCCGTTGTTCCTGAAAGTCTGACATAATAGGTCTTTCCCTTGACAAATGAATACCTGTCATTATCGGTCTCAACCACCGCCATGTCCGAATCATATACATCTATAAATGCAGTTGATGATTTATCTACTTCAAACACAAAGTCAGCAGTTGCAGATGGTATAAATCTGTAATACTCGTAACCGTCCACCCTGGTATCATATGCGTAGGTATCCGTCTCACTGATATTCCTTTTTCCTACAAAATATTCAGCAGGAGTCTGCACCTTTGCAGTGTACGAATCGTATATCTTGGTCGACTGGTTCGGCTCACTATCCATTTTATCTGTAAGCTGAACAGTATACGTACCGGCCGGAAGTTTTTCCGCATCCGCATACGATACCATATCCCCTTCATCGCCCTCATAATAATAACTTCCCTTGGAATCCTTCACCCACAGACTGTATGTAACTCCATCTATCTTACAGTCTGAGCCGCTGATACCTGAACTGCGCACCTTTCCACCGGAATAGGTTACCGTTGCGTACGCCGATGTTATGGAGTCTGGTGTTCCCTCCAGTATCGTTGTATTATCCGGCACCATTTTTATTGCCGCCACATCCGGAAGCTTTCTCACGCTTATATTTGCACTTTCGGAAACTGTATAAGAACGGGCATACTTAGACCCAAGAATGTATTTCTCCCCCGCAGTGCACTTGTATACCAGCCTGCAGCATCCACTGCCATCCTTTTTACCTGTAGCAAGGCGCTTACTCTTACTGTTATACAAGGTCTCCTGAAGCATCAGCCGTGACTGGCTTCCCTGCAATATTATCTCATAATATCCTGTCTCATCCGTGACAAATGATATTTTACTCTCCTTGCCATTAACTATGTTCACAACCCCATAGTCACCCTCAAGCTCTGAAATATCCTCTGTAGCTGCTGATATCTCAGCTTCATTCATCTGTACGGCATACGCTGTCATATTTGACAGTAAAGTCTGTGCCTGTGCAGTCGTCATCGGTATATGAATGCACGACGACACCATGGCTACAGTTACAGCCGCAGCCATTATCCCCTTCAATTTCATATGTAACCTCCCTTTTTCTCCCATACATATTCAGCACATTTATGCCGAATATATAAGCACAAAAAATTACAGCCTCATATTATCATGAAGCTGTAATTTAATACAATATAATTAATATTTATGTATAAATAACACAATATCACTTATGCAATTTTACTTTCTAACCAGGTGGATCTGGTAAGCATTGTACTCGCCGAACTTGAGTGGTACAGGAAGTCCTATCTGTTCAAGTCCCTGTCCGCTGTACTCTGCGCCGGTCTCCTCGTCAACATATGTGGCATCCACATCAAGTCCCTTTACTCTGACAAAAGGTACAGGGGCATTGCAGAAGCTCTCCACCGTCACGATATTGACAAGGGTCTCTGACTTGTCCCTTGCGACAAATGACCATGCAGCTACACCTTTGCTCTTATCCGCATCCGTCAGTCTGTAGTAAAGTCCATTATGAAGAAGATCCCAGTACTTCTTGTAGTTTTCTACCTGAGCCTTTACCTCTTCCTTCTCCTCATCGCTGACCTTGTTCAGATCAAGCTCGTAGCCAAAGCTTCCTGCCATGGCAACAACGGCTCTTGTATTGAATGGAGTTGTCCTGCCTGTCTGATGATTTGGAACCGCTGATACGTGTGAACCAACCACCGATATAGGATAGCCAAATGAAGTTCCATACTGTATGTCAAGTCTGCAGATGGCATCTGTGTCATCACTGCACCAGATCTGAGGTGTGTAATACATCATTCCGGCGTCAAATCTTCCACCGCCACCGCTGCAGCCCTCGATGAACATCTTTGGATATCTTGCCTGAAGTCTCTCCATGAAGTCATATACACCGAGTACATACTTGTAGAGGATAGTTCCATTGTTCTGGATTCCTTCGGTCATGGAGTATACGTTCAGTATACTTCTGTTCATATCCATCTTTATATAATCAACATCTATCTTGTCCAGCACTGCTGTCATCTGGTCAAATATGCAGTTTACGACCTCTTTTCTTGAGAAGTCCAGATTGAGCTGGCTTCTTCCCATGACAGGCTTTCTTCCAGGGATCACAAAAGCATAATCCGGATGCTCCTTGAAAAGCTCGCTCTTCTCAGATACCATCTCAGGCTCGATCCAGATACCGAACTTCATGCCGAGATCCTTAACCCTCTTGACAACATCAGCCATAGGGCCGCCCATCTTATCCTCATTTACAAACCAGTCGCCGAGACCTGACTTGTCATCATTTCTCACACCGAACCAGCCGTCATCCAGAACCAGCATCTCAACGCCGAGCTCTGAAGCCTGCTTTGCTATATTAACTATATCATCACCGTTGAAGTCGAAGTATACTGCCTCCCAACTGTTGATGAGAATAGGTCTTCTCTTTGTCTTGTACTCGCCGCGGCAGATATTGTATCTCACAACGTCATGCATCTTATGTGACATGTCAGCAAATCCATCAGGTGAATAAACCATAACTACCTCAGGTGCCACAAACTCGCTCTCAGGATAGAGCACATACTCAAACATCTCATCCTGAACACCCATATTGAGTCTCACCTGATCTGTCTGATCCTTCTCAACCTCACAGTTGAAGCTTCCGCTATAGAGAAATGAGATTCCGTAGCAGTCGCCCACATCTTCATTTGCATCCTTGCCTGCTAAAACCACAAATGGGCTGTGCTGATGGCTTGATGTACCCCTTGTGCTTCCGATCTTCTTCACACCATGATTTATAGCTTCTCTCTCATACATGCGCTCCATAGCATGTCTTCCGTGGAAGTGGATGAGATCATAATCACCTGTCACAAAATCCAGGCTCATACTTGATGCCTTTGCCACAAATATATCCGCATCGCTTATATTTCTGACTATAGCTGATCTTGTGATCAGATCCTTATCCTCTATAATTCCATACAGAAGATCAACCTCCACTCCCACCTGAGGATCCTGAAGAACGATCTTAAGGGTCTCACCCTTCTCGCCGTCATTTGTGTAAGCAGCAGGAAGTCCCTTGAGACTATACTTACTGTCCATCACCTCATATGAAACATATCTGAGATCACATCCATGTATTCCCTCTATGTCCTTTATGTTGAATGCCGGAGTCCTGAAATCTCCGTTGCCGTAGCAGCTATATTCCAGTGGAATGTTGTCTAGAGAGAATTCTCTGTGCTCCTGTGCTTCATAAGGATTGCCTGAGAATCCTCTATCGTAATGAGTTATGACATATGACATATCCCCGTCCATTTTCTTGCCATAATACAGATGAGCCAGATACCCATAGTCGATCACCTTCATCTGATATGTAGTATTTTTGGTGTTCAATGTGAAAAGCTTTTTCTCTTCATTTATCAATATTGCCATGCCCAAGTCCTCCTTTTCGTGATCTCCAGTTTCTCTACAGCCAAATTTCATTTGACTGATCTTTCCTCATAATTTATCTACAACCGGCTCCGCCGGATTGTATTCCAAGTTCCACCATGTAGTCCACAAATTTCTCCACATATCCATAATCCGCCGCATATGCTGACAATCCAATATATGCCTTGCCATCTGTGTACTCAGTAAGTCCTGCCGCCTTGTATCCTTCAGATACATCTATTCCGACAGGTATCTTCTTCCCCTCTTCATCCTCGTAATAAATTATCCTATCCTTATACTTATCATATATATCGCCGACCTTCTCATCCGACAGGTCTGCAAGTCTGCCGCTCTTCGCCAGACCTATGAGATTGTCATACTGGCACAAGACTGCCTGAGCAGTGTCCGCCTCAAGGTATGCCAGCACCTTCATATAGTAACTGTTCTTATAATCTGAGTTATTTGCCAGATTAAAAAATGCATTGTTGTCAAATGTAACCCTTCCCGGGAGATTTTCTTCCCCTACATACGACACAAATCCCTGTGTCAGCCTGCAGTCCTCTGAAACATCATCGTAGTTGTTCACAAGGACGACATCCAGTATCGGCTTGTCCTCCCTCGTTGCAAACACAACAGTAAAATACACTACAAGTCCCACGAGAACGACCGCACCGATTATCCAAAGCTTGTAATAATCCCAGATATATCCTATTTTTTTGCGTATGGAGTCCATCTCTTTTATCTTCTGTTTTTCTTCTTCCGTGATTATCGGCTTTTTCATAGACGTCCTCCTTTTGTTTCGTATTTACGATATATTTTGGAACAGACGCATGGGAGGCGCTTCGCGCGGCGTCTGCAGCATCGTAAATACTTCGTATTTACGATATATTTCACAAGGGTGGCGTCAGTAACCGACGTCACCCTGTGGTCATATATAATATCTTCTTTAACTTTCTTTAGAGCTTTCCACCTGATGTTGCAATACCTTCTACGAACTGCTTCTGGAATATCAGGTATATAACGATCATTGGTATACATGATATAAGAGATGCAGCCATCAGCTGTGGATAGTTGGACTGATACTGTCCCTGCATTGTTGCAAGAGCTGCTGAGAGCGGCATCTTGTTTGCACTGCTGTTTACAACCAGTGGCCACATCAGATCCTTGAATGCGAACACTGCTGTGAATATTCCGAGGGCAACCATAGATGATCTTGCAAGTGGAGCCATAACGAACACGAATGTCTTTGGAATGTTACATCCGTCAAGTCTCGCTGCCTCCTCGAGATCTCCAGGAAGTCCCATGTAAGCCTGCTTGAGCAGGAAAGTACCAAACGCTGTTACGATACCTGGGAATACCAGGGCGAACATTGTATTTGTCAGTCCCATCTTACTGATCATCAGGAACTGTGGGATGATGAATATCTGTGAAGGAATCATCATCTGGAAAAGTATCAGGGAGAACATAAAGTCTCTGCCCTTGAACTTAAGTCTTGCAAATGCATATCCTGCGAGTGTTGCTGTGAGACATGCACACACAACTCTAAAGAATATGAGCAGTAATGTGTTCTTGTAGAGAACAAGGAAGTTCATATTATTCCAAACAGTAGTGAACGCGTCTGTACGCCACTGTGATGGGAATATTACGAATGGACTTACCGAAGTTGCCTCTGTTACTGTCTTAAATGCTGTGAGTGTCATCCATACAAATGGCACTATCATAATGATTGAGAATATGATCAGAATGAGGTGAATCAATAATCTCTGCATTCTTCTCTTAAACTGTACGCCTCTTGTCATATCGATTCCCCCTTCCTAGTTATAATGAACCCACTTCTTCTGACCGATCATCTGGAATACTGTAAGTACCATGATGACTGCGAGAAGAAGAACTACTATTGCTGATCCATAACCCTTGTTACCATTCTGGAATGAGTACTGGTAGAACAGATATACGATGGACTCTGTCTTCTTGAGAGCCGGATTGGAAATATCCATTACCATGTATACAAGGTCGAATACCTGAAGTGCTCCGATTACTCTTGTTACGAGTACGAAGAATACTGTAGGGGAGAGAAGTGGAAGAGTGATCTTGAAGAATGCTCTTACTCCTGATGCTCCGTCAATATCCGCTGCCTCGTAGTAATCCTTAGGTATCTCCTGAAGTCCTGCAAGGAACAGAACCATGTTGTAACCAATGATCGACCATACACCGATGATTGCAACTGAGATCCATGCGATCTTTGGATTGGATATCCACTCGATCTTTGTACCGAGGATGTGGTTTAACAGACCGAACTGTGAATTGTATAACCATCTCCATACCATGGCTACAGCTGCAGGTGCAACTACCATTGGCAGGAAGAATATTGCTCTGTATATTGTTCTTCCGTGCATCTTACGATTCAGGAATACCGCAAGTATAAGTGCGATGGCGATTGAGAATGGAACCTCAATGATCGCATACTTGAATGTATTGAGAAGTGACTGCCATACCTCAGGGTCAGCAAACATCTTCTTGTAATTTGCAAATCCTGCAAATGATGAATCTCCGAATGATCCAACCTTACAGAATGACTGATATATTGTCTGTACTATAGGCCATAAGTTAAGTACGATGATTCCTATCATTGTTGGGAGGATGAATGCCCAGCCCCATTTGCGCTGGTTTCTTTCCCATGTTGTTGACTTCTTTTTCTTGAACTCTTTATCTTCTGCTGCTGCCGGCTTAACTGTCTGTGTCTCTGTAGCCTGAATTATCTCAGCCGCTTTTTCTTCAACTTTCTTGTTGTTATCTGACATAAAATCCCTCCTCTTATCATTTATACTGTAATTAACACCCCATTGTTTCTGGTAAGCAATGGGCAGGACCTTCATCCTACCCACTGTTATGTTATCTTATAAATGCTCTGTAGGATTACTTGTCTTCCTCATCGATGTACTGGTTCATCTGAACTGCGAAGTCCTTACATGACTGCTCCATCTTTGATGGATCTGCCCATGCATCTGCGAAGAATGTCTGTGCTGCCTGTGACCAAACTGTTGAGTTGTATGTGTAAGGTCTGAGCACGAGCTCATTTGTAACACCTGCTACTGTTGAATCCTTTGTGATATCAAGGTAAGCGTTGAGGTTGAACTTGTCTGTGCAGTTAACCCACTTATCTGATGTGTTATTGTAAGCTGACATTGTTACACCGAGCTCAGCCTGCTTCTCCTGCATCTCCTTTGAACCTAACCACTCGATAAGCTTCCAACAGTCATCTGGTCTCTTTGTGTCTGCTGATGCAGCCCATCCAAGTCCGTTACAGATAGAAGTTCTCATACCTGTTGTCTTGTCGTATGGAAGAATTGCTACGTCACAGTTCTCAACGAGATACTCGTTGTCAAGGAATCCTGCTGTCATCCATGAACCCTGTGTGATCATTGCTACTGTACCTGACTGGAACATAACGTCTGTACCTGTCTCTGACATTGTTGTTGCCGGTGGGCAGCAATCCTTGAGGAGCTTTCCTACATAATCCATAGCCTTGATAGTGTTGGCATCGTCATATCCTGACTTTGTGTGATCGTCATTTACGATGTAACCGCCCATTGAGTAAACCATGTTGTAGTATGTGTCCTGATCGTTTGATGTGTTCATACAGAAACCGTACTGATCGCCATTAGTAAGCTTCTTAGCTGCATCATAGAGGTCATCCCATGTCCATGTCTCATCTGGATAAGAAAGTCCTGCATCATCAAACATCTTCTTGTTGTACCAGAGAGCGATTGTATCGTAATCCTTTGGTACTGCGTAATATGAGCCATCATATGTGTAGAGCTCTGTGATCTCTGACATATAGTTGCTCATATCAACCTTATCGCTCTTCTCAATGTAGTCATCGAGCTTTAAGAGCTTGTTGTTCTTCATGTACATCTGTGAGTTGTTGGAGTGCATCCAGAATACATCCGGCATATCTCCACCTGATGCTCCAGCCTCAAGAAGTGTCCAGTATGAATCCCACTCCTTAACCTGTACATCAACCTTGATTCCTGTCTCTTCTGTGAAGAGATCACATATCTGCTGCAGACCCTTCTGCTGATTGTTATCCCAGATAACCACCTCAAGTGCATCCTTACTGCCGCTCTTGCTTCCGTCGCCGCTTCCGCCACATGCGCAAAGTGAAAATGCTGTTGCTGCTGCAAGTCCAACTGCTACTGTTTTCTTTAATGTTCTTCTCATAAAACCTTCCTCCTTTTTACATCACCGGCAGGATTTACGACACCCACATTCTCTTTCATACCCTGAATTCTGCGTCCTGTTCTGCCGGTTCGCCTTACGGCGTTCTGTGTGTTTTCTATGATTGAATTATAAAATTTTGGTGAACATTTTCACATGGAAAAATGTCAAAATATCATGGGTTTTTGTCACAAATGTATATTTTTAAGTAGTTAAGTTCGCTGTTTTTGTGCTATTTTATGGTAAAATGTAGAATACCTATGGTAAATTGTAAAATTCGCTATATATTGGCATACCTTTTTGTGCTATAGTTAAACAAACGATATTATCACTTTTTACATCAGGAGGAATTTTATGAACATTTTCAACAGTGACGGCTGGTTTTCCAGATTTTTTGGAACGCTCGGCGATATTATAATAGTGAACATTCTATTTATATTGTGTAGTATTCCCATAGTCACCATGGGAGCTTCCATGAGCGCAATGTATTTCACTCTGTTAAAGAAGCAGAGGACAGGCGAAAATGGAGGTGTAGTGAAATTATTCTTCAAAGGCTTCAAGGATAATTTCAAACAGTCAACGATTTCATGGCTGCTATTCCTTCTTATATCATTTATATTCACTCTGGATTTCAACCTTTTTGGCAAGGGTGGTCCACAGGAGAACAAGCTCATGTACTACACCAGTGTCGTGCTTATGATATTGACATGCTTCATCGCAATTTACCTGTTCCCTGTCATAAGTGCCTTTAAGAACACATTGAAGAACCTTCTCTTGCAGTCCATTTACCTGGCAGCCAAGAACTTCATATTTACAATAGTGATCATGGTTCTCTACACTCTGCCTGCATATGTTCTGCTATCCAGCACTCAGGTATTCATGGTAGGTATATTCGTGTTCATAGTATGTGGCTTTGGCCTTATAGCATATGTATCATCATTCATGTTTTTGAAGGCATTCACCCCATATCTGGATGAGGTCACAAAGAAGTACACGGACGACGATCCTGCTTCATGGATGCACAGCGATGACCAGACATCTGAATCAGATGAGGATAATCCTGAATCCACAAAGGTGACCAAGAAGCTTATCGTTGACAATTCATATCATGGCAGACAGTAGTTTTTACCGTATATCGTAAATACAGCAAAGGCGGATGTGCGACAAATCGCACACCCGCCTTTTGCTTAATTCAAATTTTTTGATTCAATTATATCTTACAGCTTCGAAGCCTCATGTCCAAACTTGGCATCATTCGTCTCAAGCTCAACCTCAAGATTCCTGAATGACTTAGGACTCATTCCAAACTTCTGCTTGAATGCTTTAGAGAAAGAAAGAGAATCCTCATAACCACACTGATATGCGATTATATTGATCTGTTCCTTTGATGACCGGAGAAGACTTGCAGCTTTCTCCAATCTGAAGTTGATAAGATACTCCTGAGGAGATACACCCATCTCCTTCTTGAAGCTTCCTGTCAGATGACTTCTGCTGATTCCTATGAAATCCGCAATGTCATCGATCTTGATCTTGTTCATGTACTTCTCTGTTATGAAGTCGACAGCAGCCTTTACATATATCTTACTTGGATACTCAATGTTATCAGATTCCTGCGCATCGGAGGCATTATCCTCCATAATGGTTGCGAAGAGAAGCATCAGTGCACTCATTCTCTTCACCTCGTTTATACGTGTGATCTGGGAATATTCGAGCATCTTGTTGATACATTCTGCACACGTATCCATCTGCTCTATCTTGATGATAGGTGAGCCCTTTACATACCCCATCGCCTCAATAAAATCTTCAGCTCTGTAGCCATGAAATCCAACCCACATGTAGCTCCATGGATCATCATCGTCAGCCCTGTAAGTAGTCTCCTCACCAGGTCTGATGATAAACGCCTGTCCAGGTCCCAGTTCATAAGTCTTCCCCGCAATTGTAAATGTACCCTTGCCCTTCTTTACCATATGGATAACATATGATTCTCTGACGTATGGACCAAACTTCCAGCCTTTTATACAATCCTCTCTGCCACAATAGTCCAGACTGATTGCGGTACCCCACATATAGGAGTTCGACAACTGTAGATCTTCCAGACAAGCAAAACCAACACTGTCAGTTAAACCAACCTTTCTTACCATAACCCGTCCTTTCCTTTACCATATCTTTGCCACCCTTTTATATAAGTTAACACCAAAAACACCTTTATATTTTAACAAAAGCAGACAAACCTGTCAATTTTCAGATCTGTCTGCTTCCTGTAAAATATCTATAAATTATGTCTTACCAGTGACGGTAACCAAATACTGTTGCAGCGTTCTTGAAGTAGCTGAGTACCTGCTCTGCACATGTTGCGCTGTCACTGAATATCTTTTCTGCGATGTTATCTATAACAGTGATGAGGAATACTGAGATAACTATAGCAGCGATAACTGCAAATATCTTTGAGTTGTCATTTGTCTCAAGGTTATCGAATAACGCATGAGCTGCGATCACGATTCCGCAAAGGCTTATTCCGAGGAAGAGTATGTATCCAAAGCCTCCGATGATTCCGCTGAGGAAATCAACCTTGTGGAAGAGTGCTGAGATGATCTCAAATATGATTCCTGCAACCATTGCTATTGCCTCATAAAGTGCAAATACACCAACGGCGTTAAGTGCTTTTCCAAATGTGATTCCACCCTTGAATATAATTCCTCCGGCGATAAATACCGCTGCTGTCATGATGACTGCTGCGATTATAGTGAAGAAGAACATGTAGAATCCCTTTGCTATTGAATCGCCAAAGTCAAATCCCATTATGAGGAATCCGACAGTTACAAATATAAGTGAGAGGATGGCATTTACTCCTGCAAGTATTCCGCCAGGAACCATGTTGTCACTCTGAACCATCTCACCCGCTGTATCTGCAGGGCTCTTGAAAAGACCTATCACATTCTTGAGAAGATCATTTATCATATTGCCCGCTGCTGATGGCTTCTTCGGCTGTGGCTGTACATAGCCCTGCTGGCCGTACATCTGCTGGTTCATCTGTGGCTGGCCGTAGCCCTGCTGACCATACATCTGCTGGTTCATCTGCTGACCGTAGCCCTGCTGGTTGTATGCACCCTGCTGGTTCATCTGCTGGCCGTAACCCTGTTGATTGTATGCACCCTGCTGGTTCATCTGCTGGCCATAGCCTTGCTGATTGTACACTCCCTGCTGACTCATCTGCGGCTGGCTGTAAGCCGCTGCCTGCTGATCTGCCTGTGGCTGGCTGTTCTCCGCCGCCTGCTGATTTGTCTGTGCCTGATCTGCCACCTGCTGTTCTCCCTGTGGCTGACCAAACTGCTGATCCTGATTCTCGTTCATTCCTGTTACCTCCAATTCCTTTCCCTGTGTGAAAATATATCAAAAATATGATACCAAATCCCCCTGGTTTTGTCATCATATCATTGCTCTATAAACTTCTGTGCGATATCGAAGGATCTGACTCAATCCTTATAATATCCATCGAAATAGTTAATCGGGCTGTGGCTGTCATACTTTGCATGATACACAAATGTAGTATAATCAACGTATTCCGCTTTCTTCTCCTCATTCTGTCCAATATTGTTGGATCTTACAAGAGCAGAAATCACTATGGATACCGTTAAGCATATCCCGCACACGATACCTATTGCAACATACAAAAATACTATCGAACCCATGTCTTATCCTGCCTTTCCTTAACGTATTCTATAGTGCCATAGCTTCTGAATCTGTGAATATCTATCCTTGATCTGTGAAGCTTGTTGATCGCACGCCAGAAGCTCACCAAACTATATATAACTCCAGCCACATACGCGGAAAATACCATAAAAGCTCCACCTGAATCACCCACACCTGCACTTATCCTATATAGATCCGTCATAAGTCCCCCAACAAATACAGATACATATGTACAAAGCACAACCATCACTGTCATAAGTATCGCTATGGATGCCCCAACCTTAAATCTGTTGGATGGGACATTTCCCACGACCTTGCCGGTCTGCCCATTCACCGCCACGGTATAGAGTATTCCCTGATAACGAAAAGTCATGAACCACGCTGGCAGCAATGCATACTCGATATCTGTCATCTTTATATCCGTTTTTTCCTCAGTAATCCGGGCGTTTTTCGGAACATCGCTCATCATCTCTTCCTTCACCGCATCATTGCTCTTTCTCTTTGCAACGGCTGCGATCTCGGCAGCTGGTACATCGTACCTGTCCGTGTAAAATCCGGACAGATATTCTGGAGAAAACGTCAAAGCCTTCTCTAAATCATAAGGCTCCAGTCTTGCCGAAATGTGATCATTCAATCTTCTTGTTGCATCACCAGGTACCCTTGGAACTGTACACTCACAATCTCTCATACAATTGTGTGTGACTGTTTTGTCTGCAGTTTTCTGTGCAACTGCTGCTATAGAACCAAAGCATTTTTCATAATTACTAACGCGCTCGCCTTTTTCATTCTCCTGAAATACATACTTGAGCTTTTTTCTAACATGATAAGATGCCAGCCAATATGGTATATATATTCCTCGTATCTTATCAATCTCAAATTTCTTTATCTCATCCGGAACAAACCACCCTTTGCAGAACCTGTCACGTATAAGCTGTTCTGCTCTCTTCTGAGAAATTCCAAATGGAATAATAAGGTCCGGCTCCAGTTCATCCTTAACTCTGTCAACCAATATCATCGGCTGCCCGCAATACGCACAGAAACTGGAAGTTTCCGTGGATTTCACCATAAGTCTTGCACCACAGGATGTACATTCATATAGATTCATATCCATATACCTTGGTGATTCATCATCCTTTCCAATATTGATCTCATCCAATGTGTATATCGTATCCGTGGCATCAGTTATGTATCTTTTTATTCTGGCAATCTTCTGAATTGCCTTATAGCTTCTCTTATCTACAAGCTCTCCATCCTCATTCCTGACCATGGCAGAGTTTTCTTCTCCTATGCCTCTGCTGATCACCGAATCACACTGCGTACACTGCAGCTGCCTCGTCTTAGGATTCAGTACCACAACACCGCCGCAGGATGGACATTTTACTGTAAGATTCATTGCATGTTACCCCCATGTCTACCAAACATAAGCCCCATTTGACTAAAACAGTATCATCTAAATTATAAGCTATCAAGTAGTCAAATTACAACTATATGTACCTGTAACGGATGTAAATATTACATAAAACGTCTTATCATCCAAATAAAGCTGTATCATAACCATTCCATCACAATACAGCTTCATAATGTTATCAATTTATCTTATTCACGTCGTCTTTATTGGTGTCGGAAATTATATAATGTGGTCTTCCCTTGGTCTCCATATATGTCTTGGCGATATATTTACCCATTATTCCTATGCACAGGAACTGGAGTCCTGATACAAACAGTATGATGCACACAAGTGACGGCCATCCCGCAACAGGGTCTCCCCACACCAGCTTTCTTATGAAGAAGAACAGCATCATGACGAATGCGACAAATGTACAAAATATTCCAAATCCTGAAGCTATACTCATCGGCGCCTCGGAGAAGTTGATTATTCCGTCCAGTGCGTATTTGAAAAGCTTCCAGAAGTTCCACTTCGTCTCGCCCGCAACTCTCTCCACATTCTCGTATTCCAGCCATTTTGTCCTGAACCCGATCCAGCCAAATATTCCCTTGGAAAATCTGTTGTACTCGCACATCGACACGATGGCATCCTTCATCTCTGCCTTCATAAGCCTGAAATCCCTGGCGCCATCCACGACATCGGCGTCGGATATCTTGTTGATGATCTTGTAGAACATCCGCGCAAACCAAGATCTTATCGGCGGCTCGCCCTTTCTGGTGACTCTTCTGGTCGCCACACTGTCATATTCTCCCTGCTCAAGTATACCGAGCATCTCCGGGAGCAGACTTGGCGGATCCTGCATGTCGGCATCCATCACCGCCACGTAATCCCCATCTGCATTGCAGAAGCCCGCATACATTGCAGCCTCCTTACCAAAGTTTCTGGAAAATGACAAATACTTGAAATAATCGTATTCCTCTGAGATCTTTTTCATGGTCTCAAGAGTCTTATCCGACGAACCATCATTTACCATAAGAACCTCAAAATCATACTGCCTGAGTTCCTGTCTCACCTTGTCCAGCTCCCCTGCAAATATCGGAGGAGCCTGCTCTTCGTTATAGCATGGAATTATCAAGCTAACTTTTTTCATTTTGTTTCACCTGCTTTAAATTTATAAATTCGTATTCCTGAAAATCTATATTCTATAGATTTCTTTGTATACTTTGTTATCTCTGCTATTTTCTCAGTCATCTTGTGTATCTTTTTCTTTTCAATTTTTGGATCATTGATGACTGCCACATATATCTCATCGCCGCAGTCCTTCACCAGATCAGCGATGCTGTCTATATCATCCTCGTACACATACCGGCATCTTCCCATCTGGGAAAATACGTTCATTCCCGCGTACACGTTGTTCCATTTGCCATCTCCGTGACACAGTATAATACAGTCCTGTCCCTTCATCTCCTCCAAGGCTGTGCTCCAGTCGCTGTAGCCCCTGTACTGCCAGTCTACACCCTTTACAGCTATACTGCCTGCACATAATGCAAGGCATATGACAGCGGTTACAACTGCACATCTCTTCCTGGTTATTACTGGAACCAGCTTCATCATACACCATATCATAAACACAGCCACTATAGGAAGTGCTGAGTAGATATATCTTGCATTTACAAGCTCGGACCCCTGTATTCCCACAAATGCAAGAACGGCGTCGGCCACGATAACCCCCGCCAATAACAGTGAGCGTGACTCTATCCTTCCTGTTCTGTCCGCATCTATATCTCTCCTGTGTGTACATACTCTGTAGGATAATCCATCATTTTCCCTGACCAAGGATATCCTTATATCCACAAATGAAAGCACTATCCTTGCCACGATGAGCACCTGTGCCACAAGCACGATCAGCGGAAGCAGTCCTGCAAAATACGACCTGTTTATATAACTGATATAATATAAGAATTTGTGACCGGAAAGTCCTATCAGATTATCGGTAGCATAGCTTCCCCTGTAACCAAATATGTGCTTTATCGTCGCGGGAAATACCGCTATTGCCGCACCAAGTCCAGCAACAAGACTAAAGCCATACGCAAACATCTGCTTTACCTTTCGCATATACAGCAGGTATATACATACACACAATCCAAGTCCGGCAACATAGAAGTAGAAATAATAGTGTGTGAGTCCGCCGAACATGACCGCCAGTGCCAGCAATATAAAATACGGCACGGTCATCTTCTTTTTATGTCTCAGTATATATACATGAACCGCCGTCAGCAGCAATACATTCAAGGTCTGAAGAAGATACATCCGTATGAGCATACAGTTGCTTATGCCCACCGATGATACGCCCCACAGAGCTGCCGCCATCAGTCCATACCATCTGTTTCCAAGCAGATATGCCGCCACATACAACAGAAGAATATCCACAAATATCAGAAGTATGAGGTTGAGCACTATTCCCGGAACTGCACTGTATCCCGCTCCTTTGAAAAAGTAGCACACCGTATGCAGCAGCATATAATATACCGGCGGGTGGACATCATTTTCCTGATTTCTGTATGCCGCACTGTAGTTGAATGAATCATCGTTATAATTCATATAGTTCTCAAAATATGACCCCGTCACCCACTCATCAAGTGGCGTGTTGTCCTCTCCCGGATGGAGAAAAGTCTTGTCCGTGGAGTTTGCAAGGCCATAGCTGTACACCTCATCGCAAAACAGATACTGTCTCTTAAGCCCGTAGTGGATGCACAGTCCATACTGCAGTAACACCAGCACTATGCATGCGATCCAGAAATACCGATTTGTCCTGATTTCTTTATTTTTCTTTACACTCTCTGTCATAATCTATTCTCCCACTGTCTTTGCCCATATAATAAGAGCAGTTTACCTCCTTTGTATACTTAATTTATTTTAAAATAAAAAACGGACTGCTACATTGTGACCGTATATTATACGTCACTGTAACAATCCGTTTGTTTATGATTATTTTTCTTTATTACTTTTCAAGTATATCGTAGATAAGATCCATGACCTTGTCACCAAATGCTGCTGACTCCTTCTGTGCCTCATCGTATGATGAACCCTTGATTCCGTAGTAGAACTTGATCTTTGGCTCAGTTCCTGAAGGTCTTACCGCAAGCCATGCATCGTTCTCAAGCTCGTAGTAGAGTACATTGGCATTCGGGAATCCGGTAGGCTTAACCTCACCTGTCTCGATATTCCTTATATACTCAAGACGATAATCACGTACCACTCTGGTCTTGTATCCTGCTACTTCCTCAGGTACATTTGCACGGAGGATATTCATGATGTGTCCGATCTTCTTTGATCCCTCAACACCCTTGAGTGTTACGGTCTTGATGTCATCTACATAATATCCGTACTTCTCGTACATATCCATCATTGCATCCCAAAGAGTCTTGCCCTGACCCTTGTAGTAAGCTGCTGCCTCGCAGAGAGCCATAGTTGCAACAACGGCATCCTTGTCTCTTGCGTGGGTTCCGATCAGGCATCCGTAGCTCTCCTCAAATCCGAAGAGGTATGTTCCCTTGCCTGTCTGCTCAAATCTGAGGATCTCACGGCCAATGTTCTTGAAACCTGTGAAACACTCGATGAGATCTGTTCCATAATACTTTGCTATAGCATCTACCATGTTGGTAGTAACGATAGTCTTGATGATTGCTCCGTCTGCTGGAAGGCTGCCATTCTTCTCCTTCATCTGGCTTACCTCATACTCGCAGAGTAAGCTTCCTGACATGTTACCTGTGAATACCTTGTACTCACCTGTCTTGGAATCCTTGGCGTAGCATCCGAGTCTGTCGGCATCAGGGTCTGTTGCCAGAACGAGATCTGCATCGACTTCCTTTGCCAGCTTGAGTGCCAGTGCAAATGCTTCCTTTGCCTCTGGGTTTGGATACTCAACTGTTGGGAAATCTCCATCCGGAAGCTCCTGCTCAGGAACCACGTACACATTCTCAAATCCGATCTCCTTGAGAATCCTTCTTACAGGGATGTTGCCTGTTCCGTGAAGTGGTGTGTACACGATCTTGATATCCTTGCCATACTTGTCAATTGCATCCTGATTGAGGATGAGCTTCTTGAGCTCGCCCATGTATGCGTCATCAACCTCTGAACCGATAGTTACAAGAAGCCCCTTCTTCTTTGCCTCTACCATGTCCATGGTCTTTGTATCTGCGAAATCTGTGATGGCCTTTACCTCGGCCATGATTCCCTGGTCATGAGGTGGTGTGATCTGTGCGCCATCCTCCCAGTATACCTTATATCCATTGTACTCTGGTGGGTTATGTGATGCTGTTACATTGATACCAGCTACACAGTCCAGATATCTCACTGCAAATGAAAGCTCAGGTGTCGGTCTAAGTGACTCGAATCTGTAAGCCTTTATGCCATTTGCTGCCAGGCAGAGAGCTGCCTCCATAGAGAACTCAGGTGACATTCTTCTTGAATCATAAGCTATTGCCACACCTTTGTCCTGCTTGCCCGCCTTGATGATGTAGTTTGCAAGTCCCTGTGTAGCCTTGCGCACTACATATATGTTCATTCTGTTAGTACCAGCTCCGATGATGCCTCGAAGTCCGGCTGTTCCAAATACAAGATCACAATAGAATCTTTCTTCTATCTCTTTCTCGTCGTCCTTGATCGCTAAGAGCTCATCCTTGGTTTCCTGACCAAACAAAGGATTGTTCACCCACTGCTCATACACGTCCTTGTAATTATAATCGCTCATCATTTTGCCTCCTGTGAAATCTATTGCTTTATGTTACCCATAGAGCATCCTACAAATGGAAAACACACACACGAAAAAACCATCTGTAAAATACATCACAATTCAGTATCACGTGTCTAACTCAATTATTATCCACGCCCCAACATTATACTCTTAATTTGTCAGCTTGTGAAGTCCATAGGTATCGTTAATTTCACTCAAAATTTTGATCTTTTCTTGGTCATCTTCGATAACTTTTTGGAGTTTTTCCATCAAAACCGGGGATATGTAGCTCTTTCTGGTGTTCATATACCGGTTACTTATCTTCCAGAACTTCTCCGGGAAACTGTACATAAGATATATGAATTCATAATCCTCATGTTCAAGATAATTGATCTGACTGTACGCACTCAGAATGTCCTTCGCCATGGTGATATCATACCTGTTCTTCTCCATGGCTTTGCGGAGAAACTGGTACAGATCCATGAGCTGGTATCCCACATGGAACCGGTCAAAATTTATGGTTGCTATGTATCCATCACAGAACATCACGCTGTGATAATTATACGAGCCGTGACAATAGCCAAGCCATTTGTCGTTGTATGTGAAATTATCCTGAAACAGCGACAGGCACTTCTCTGCCTGGCTGTAAAAATAATCAAATGTCTTTATGTACAGCATCTCAAAGTCATTCTTCAGGGTTCTCCTGCTGACAAAATTTCTTATCCTGCGAAGCTCATTTACCTTTCTATCCAGATTTCCCGGAGTTTTTTTTGTGTATGACGTATTCTCCTCCATGTACAGTTCCCTTCCGGCTCTGTGAAACCACGCCAGATTTATAACTGCTTTCTCAAGATCCCTTATGCTTGATGCATTACACTCCCGCCCTTGGAAATATTCCCTGCACACAAATGGATTTCCATACCTGTCGCAGGTCACCAGCTCGTCTTCTCTGTTGGCCACGACCCGGTCTATATTACAGAAGCCCTTTTCATATATCTTATCCTTAAATTCCTTCTCCTGCTGAAGCCTCTCGTCAGTTCCATTCAGGGATGACACCTGTCTGACCCCCTTGTCCGTCATCAGAATCACAGCACCTCTGCCTCTGCCCGTTCCCTGTACTTCCATATCGTATGCTTCATACACTTCACCCATTTTTTCAGCCAAATAAAAACCCCCTCCTACAACCATCTCTTGGCAGCATAACTGCCTGCTAAGTAATTGTATGAGGGGATGTTAAGTTTCATTCTTAAGTTGTAACTTTTTATTTGTCTGTTTTACGACGGGTATCGCTGATGCCTACATCTGCTTTACCTGATCCAGCAGATATTCCCTGCCGTTCTTCTCCGGGTCTTCTATAACCATATCCAGCAGTTTCTGAAGTATCTCGCCCATCTGAGGTCCCGGCTTTATTCCCAGCTTTATGAGGTCTCCGCCATTTACCTTGAGGTCCTTGATCCTGACGCAGTCAGCATCTGCCACGATCTCTTCATATTTCTTCTCAAGCTCCGCAAGCTGGCTCTGTCTCTCCTCCAGCTTGTAATCGCTCTGGGCAGCCATATCGGCTTTCTTGATCTCGATTATATATGGGAAGAAATCCTTTCCAACCTCTCCGAGAAGCTTCCTGATGGTATTCTTCTTCGGAACGCAGCCCATGCCAAAGTCATGCCATCTCACCAGCTTGCACACGTCCTTGATGGTATTGTTGTCAAACTTCAGTCTTCTGAGAACCGCCTCCGCCAGTGGAACTCCAGCGATCTGGTGGTCGTAAAAGTGATCTGTTCCATTCTCGTCCACAGTGTGTGTGGATGGCTTGCCTATATCGTGGAGAAGCGCCGCCCATCTCATGGTGACGTCAGCTCTTATATTTTTAACCGCCTCAATGGAGTGTACACCCACATTGTATCTGTGATACTGGTTGTTCTGTGGCTGCTCCATCATCTTGTCAAATTCAGGAAGGATATATGCAGTGATACCTGTAACATAGGCCTCGAGCAGCTTGTCCGGGTGATCTGATACAAGGAGCTTTGTGAGCTCCACCCTGATCCTCTCCGCACTTATATCCTTGAGGTACTGTGCCTGGATGATCATGGCCTTTCGGGTATCCCTCTCTATGTCAAATCCAAGCTGTCCCGCAAATCTTATGGCTCTGAGTATCCTAAGTGCATCCTCATCGAATCTGTCCCTTGCCACACCGACAGCTCTTATAACCTTGTCATTCAGATCCTGCACACCGCCAAACATATCTATTATGCCCTTGCTGTGGCTGTACGCCATGGCATTTATGGTGAAGTCTCTTCTCTTCAGATCCTCCTCAAGGCTGGCTGTGAACTCCACCTGATCCGGTCTCCTGTGATCACTGTACTCTCCATCTATCCTGTACGTCGTGACCTCATAGCCTTCCTTGCCCATCATGACTGTTACGGTTCCATGCTCTATTCCTGTATCTACGGTTCGCCTGAATATCTCCTTGACCTGCTCAGGTCTGGCAGATGTGGTGATATCCCAGTCCCCCGGCTCTCTTCCGAGTATGCTGTCTCTCACGCAGCCGCCGACTATATAGGCCTCATAGCCTGCTGCCTCAAGACCCTCTATAACTTTATTTGCTCCCTCTGGAATGTCTATACGGCATTTATTACATGATGGAAGGTTGGCAGAGTCGGAGAAGGTTTAAGAGAATTCTAATTACAGAATTCTTTGAAAACAATTCTTTGAAATATCCAGAAATACTGGAACGCTTTTGCCCGCCTTTGTCTTTATCTATATTAATAATCTTTTAGTATGCTTTACCCCAGTAAACCATCTTCTTTGCCGGCTTTCCGCAGCATACACATACATCTGAAAGATGCTCCTGTGCAAATGGCATACATCTTGTGGATGCTCCTGTCTCATCCTTGATAGCCTCCTCACAAGCTGTCTCGCCACACCACATAGCCTTTACAAAGCCCTGCTCGTTGTCGATGATATTCTTGAACTCATCCCAGTTAAGCGCTGCATGTGTATGTGAATCTCTGTGAGCCTTTGCTCTCTCGAACATATCCTTCTGGATAGTCTCAAGAAGCTCTCCAACCTTTGTATCTATCTCATCAAGTGATACTGTGATCTTCTCTCTTGTGTCACGGCGTACCAGAACTGCCTGATTGGCCTCGATATCCTTTGGTCCGATCTCAACTCTGATAGGAATACCTCTCATCTCCTGCTCTGAGAACTTCCAGCCTGGGCTCTTGTCGCTGTCATCGACCTTTACTCTGAATGCTCCAAGCTTCTCACGGAGCTCTGCTGCCTTCTCAAGCACTCCTGCTTTCTTCTGCATGATAGGAATGATCATGACCTGAGTTGGAGCAACCTTTGGAGGAAGTACAAGACCTGAATTGTCTCCGTGAACCATGATGATGGCTCCGATAAGTCTTGTTGTCATACCCCATGATGTCTGATGAACATACTTGAGCTTGTTGTCCTTGTCTGTAAACTGTATTCCAAATGCCTTGGCAAATCCGTCTCCGAAGTTATGGCTTGTTCCTGACTGGAGCGCCTTGCCATCGTGCATAAGTGCCTCTATTGTGTATGTTGCCTCTGCTCCTGCGAACTTCTCCTTCTCTGTCTTCTGTCCACGGATAACAGGCATAGCCAGTACATCCTCACAGAAGTCTGCATACAGATTCAGCATCTGTATTGTTCTTGCCTCAGCCTCCTCAGCTGTTGCATGAGCTGTGTGACCCTCCTGCCACAGGAATTCTCTTGAACGAAGGAAAGGTCTTGTCTCCTTCTCCCAACGCATTACTGAACACCACTGATTATATACCCTTGGCAGATCACGATATGACTGGATATCATTCTTGTAGAAATCGCAGAACAAAGTCTCTGATGTAGGTCTTACACACATACGCTCTGTAAGAGGATTGAGTCCACCATATGTAACCCATGCTACCTCCGGTGCAAATCCCTCAACGTGATCCTTCTCCTTCTCAAGAAGGCTCTCTGGAATAAGCATTGGCATGTACACATTCTCCACACCTGTAGCCTTGAATCTCTCATCAAGCTGCTTCTGTATAAGCTCCCAGATTGCATATCCTGCGGGCTTGATAGCCATACATCCCTTCACGTTGGTATATGCGATAAGTCCTGCCTTGAGGACAACGTCAGTATACCACTGTGCAAAATCTTCATCCATGGAAGTAATAGCTTCAACCATCTTCTTATCGTTTGCCATCTTATTTATCTCCTTAATTCTAAAACATTCTATATCTGCTGCATAGCTGAACTACCTAATGCATACACTCTTTAATCTACAAAATTTCAGGACGTATGTCAACACGAAACATGCCAACATCCGCCCTGTAAATACCATTTTAACTAAAACTCATCCAGATCCAGAATGGCAAATGCTCCGCCCTCCGGCTCATGCTTGAACACCATGTGTTCTCCTGTTGTCGGATGGTCAAATTCCAATCTGGACGCGTGAAGACCTATCTCTTTATATTTCTTCTTCGTCTTCTGGAACTTAGGGTTGTACTTCGTGTCACCCCATATTCCGCACTTTCTCTTCGCAAACTGAGCCCTGATCTGATGATGTCTTCCAGTTATGAGTTCAACAAGTATATATGACAGAACTCCCTCGTCCGTATCCATGACATCCAGCACCTCATATTCCAGCTCGGAATACTTTGCTCCAGGTGTGTCCTTGTCCACGACCTTTGTCACATTGTCCTTAGTATCGTGAAGAAGATAATCCTTCAAAACTCCCTGATCATTTGGAAGCTCGCCTGTGAGGATCGCCTGATAATACTTCATCATAGAACCATCCTCGCTCTGCTTTGAGAGATTTGCAGCCGCCTCAGGAGTCTTGGCAAATACCATAACTCCGCCTACAGGCCTGTCCAGTCTGTGTATAGGCACAAGATATGGCTCCTCTTTTCTGTTCTCCTTCTCGTATATCCTGAGCTTGAGCATACTCACCATGCTCTCTGAATTGGTCTTGTCTGGCTGAGTTGGCACACCACATGGCTTTACAGCCACAATTATATCATTATCCTCATGTAAAATGTTTAATTTCATTTGTTTTCTCCTCATTCGCCGTCTGGGGCTTATTATAATTGTGATAAGAAAGCCTTACGATTACTTCGCCACTTCGTGGCTCTCGTAATCGCACATTCATTCGCATTCCTGCCTATCGGCATACATGCTCATGAATATCTGCCCATCCGATGAACATACAGCGTTTCATGCAAGCATGAACGCTGCATGTTCGCCGTCTGGGGCTTTCTTATCACATCCTAAACCTGTAGCCAACCCCCCACACAGTCTCTATGTACTGTGGATTCGATGTGTCAAATTCAATCTTCTCTCTGATCTTTTTGATATGAACAGTAACCGTGGCTATATCTCCTATGCTGTCCATATTCCATATCTTGCTGAACAGCTCATCCTTAGAAAATACCTTGTTTGGGTTGCTGGCAAGGAAGCACAGTATATCGAACTCCTTATTCGTAAATACCTTCTCCTCGTTATCAACATACACTCTTCTGTCCGTCTTGTCTATCTTAAGACCTCTGATCTCGATGACGTCATTCTTGAGTGCCGTTGAACCAACAAGTCTCTCGTATCTGGATATGTGCGCCTTGACTCTTGCCACCAGCTCACTTGGACTGAATGGCTTTGTGACATAGTCGTCAACTCCCAGACCAAGACCTCTGATCTTGTCTATATCATTCTTCTTGGCTGTTACCATGATGATCGGAATATCCTTCTTCTCCCTTATCTGTCGGCATATCTCAAATCCATCCACCTCAGGGAGCATGAGATCCAGAAGGATAAGACTGTATTCCTCATCCAATGCCTTCTCAAGACCCTTAAGTCCATTTGTCTCTATCTCTACCTCGAAATCATTGAGCTCCAGATAATCTCTCTCAAGCTCTGCAATACTAAGCTCATCTTCTATGATCAATATCTTACTCATCTGTATCTCTCCTTTTCTTTAGTGAATTTATGATCTGCAATGATCCTTTTCTCTGACCATCCTTTTTCTGATTGTCTTTTCTCTGATCATCTTTTTTCTGTGTATCCTTTTTTACATTTGCCTGCTGTTCACCGCTGGCGTCAGAAGTATCACCCTCGATCTCCTCAACCTTTGGAATATACTTCTTCAGGGTAAATACTATCGTTGTTCCGACACCAAGCTGGCTTGTGGCATATATGTTGCCGCCGTGCTCCTCAACGATCTTCTTGCATATAGCAAGTCCAAGACCACTTCCGCCTCTTGACTGTCTTGCGCTGTCAGCTCTGTACATTCTGTCAAATATATGAGGCAGGCTCTCTGAATCTATTCCACGGCCATTGTCGCTTATGGATACCTTAACCTCCGCGTCATTGTCATATATGTTGATATCTATCTGTCCATATTCCTTATCGGTATACTTGATAGCATTTGTAATTATGTTGTTGATGACCCTCTTGAGCTGGTCAGGATCAACTATGACCTTCACATCGTCATCACAATAGTTCTTGTATGTGAGCGTCATGTTCTTGGAAAGGAGCGTCGTATATACCTCCTCCATACAGTCATCAAAATAATCCTTCACCGATACCCTGTGGAACTCATATGGTATGGCGTTGTTGTTGATATTCGTATACAGTGAAAGCTCATTGATGAGGCTGTCCATCTCATTTGCCTTGCTGTATATCATCTTCAGATATCTCTCCTGCTTCTCAGGGGTATCTGCAACTCCATCCATGATTCCCTCCACATAACCCTTGATGGTCGTGATAGGAGTACGGAGATCGTGTGATATATTGCTTATGAGCTGCCTGTTCTCTTCCTCATATCTCATCTTCGCCTTGGTAAAGTCTGACAGTTTCTGTCTCATATCCTCAAATGACTCACAGAGCTCACCAACCTCATCGACTCTGTTATCGCCAAAGTCTATCTTCTCGTCAAGGTTGCCTGAGCCCATACGCTCTGCTGCCTCCTTGAGCTTGACAAGAGGATTCACAAACTGCTGGTATACAAGGAATGCCACGACACCGCTCAGGAGCATCATCATTAGAACCATCAGTATGGAATAACCCATGATGGTTCCCCTGAACTTCGCCATATAATTACCATAGTATGTGAGCATGTAAATATCTACCTGACTTCCATCCAGCACATATGATACCTGGTTGCACAGATAGAATGACGGCTGGGTTATGAGATATTCCTGAACCTTTATATCACTGTTATTTCCGGTATCAATCGAATCACCATCTATCGCATTGATATTCGAACTGTTATCATTTCTCTTTAACTGCTCCTTCAAGCTCTCAGAAAAAGGATCAACGGAACTATATATGTACTCTCCACCCTTCTTCACTGCTATATGAGTATTTAATACCGAGCTCTTTTCATCCAGGGCATCTGCATTATCCTGGGTTGTATAGTATGAAGGATCCTTCTTCACCTTGCTTATAACTTCCTCACGCAATGTGGACAGAGATTTGTACACATCATTGACCGGATCGTCCTCCGAATATAAAAGCTGCAGTGAGTGATTACGGCCATAAGTTCCAGTGATAAAATATCGCCCTATGATAGCCGTACCTATAACCATGGACAATATCGCTGCTATCCATATAAAAATTATCGCTATCTTAACTTTCTTAGTAATCTTCATTCGTGTTAACTCCCATCTTACTAGCGCTAATTATAGCATTAATCCCTATTGTTAGTGTGTGAAGTTTTTATAAACTCTCTCTCTGTTTTCTTCTGAAAATGCCCTTTTTCTTCCTCTTTATCTCCGTTGCCGCAACCTCCTGTCTGGTCTGCTGAAGTTCTCTTATGGTGGCGTCAAGCTTTCTGTATCTCGCTTCCTCCTGATCCTCCTTCTCCTTCATCAGCACATCCATCTGTTTTACCACGTCATCGGACACCGCAGCGGACACTGACTGTGTTATCACCTTAAGGTTGTCCTTTATGGAGTTGCTGATTATCTTGTCCATGATATTCTGGAATTGTGCCATCTTGAAATCAACTATTCTTGAATCATCCCCCACATCGCTGCTCACCCTTATGGTTTCTATGGTCTTCTTCTCTGTATTTTCTCTCTCTGCGATAAGCTCCGTCACCGCATCATCCACATTTTTTTCCTCTGTGCTCTCTCCCTCGTCAAGAAGTTCATACATTCTGTGAACCATATCCTTTATCGCCTTGAGCTGTATCCCCTTATCCTTCAAAGTCTTAACCCTCTGAAGTATCTTTACATCCTTCTCACTGTAGCACCTGTGACCCATGTCATTTCTCTTGATATCGATCTCAAGCTCTTCCTCCCAATACCTAAGCACATGTGACTCAACCTCAACCTTGGCTGCTGCCTCACTTATACTGTAAACTCTCTCTGTCATCGTGTATATCTCCTCCTTGTCTCAGATCAGGTCCTGTCTTAAGTTATTTCCTGTCCTGATACAATTCTAAGGACTTTGATACACAGTCTCAACGCGAATCGTCCTCTAAATTTTCCCACTATACTCCCATACTTATCACATTCTGAACTTATTCGTGGCAAATAGAACTTTTTCAGTATTTTTAAACAGAAAAATCCCCTGCACATATCAGTTTGCCCTTATGTACAGGGGATAAATATCAGTTATTTATTTTTGTGATGACAAACTGTCCATCGTCGTTCAGTCTGAAATGTACATTTTTATAGTTTGTTCCAATTACATATTCGGAGCCGTCGTTGGTTTTTCTCAGATTATCCAGTGCATTCTCATCGTTCAGAGCCTTCATAAGAATGTCAGTGAACAGCGCCTTCTTATCAACATTCAACAGCTCATTTTCATTTGCTATGGACTGTCCACCACTTGTCTCCTGAGGATATAAAACCATATCCTTCATGGTCTCAAGATCTTTATCATTGAACACCTTCACGATCTTCTCAGCAAATGCTCTGCTGTCCGTCTCTATCTGCTGCTGGACATCAGCCCTGTCCGTATATCTGTTCTCAAATACTATATGTGACAGCACTTCATTGAGTACCTCATCACTGGCTGTGACGTATATATATAGCGAATAGTTAATTGTTCCATCGCTCCAGAAAGCTATACGTCCGGGAGTCAGAGTGTAATAAGTAGCACTGTATCCCTGGATGTTGCCGGTTATCATGTCACCATTGCTGGTGTTCTCAACGCCCGCCAGATCGTACATCTCGTATTTGCAGGAGCCTCTGAGTTCAACCTTCACTCCGCTGTACCTGAAACTCACGATACCTATGTCACCGGATATCTTGTACTTCACATCCGTTATCTCGGAACTGTTCTTATCCACATCGAGATACACTCCTATCTGAGTCATATCCTCCGCGGATTCAACATCACCGCTCTTTATCTGGATACCGGTACTCTCCTCCTGACCGTCATCCACCTTCCCGCATCCCATGCAGATACCTGCAAAACAGATGACCGCAATCATAAATAATATATATTTTCTGCCCATGTCCATCCACGACGCTTTTTTCATATATCTATTCTCTCCACATTGAACACGATATTACCATGCTATTCCCTTATGACATCCGTTCTCTCTACACTTGTATGCCATGGTTGGATCTGTAGGATCCCATGTATGGCTGTAATCAAGCTGAACTGATGTAGGCTTAGGGAACGGGCCGCTCTTATTGCTCTCGAATATAGTTACCTTTGTTCCAAGATCGCAGTTGTCATATATCCACTTTGCATCTCCTGCCTTAAGTCTTATACATCCGTGTGAGCATGTCGTTCCGAGCATGTTATAAGCGCTGACTGATAATGTGGTAGGATCCTCCTCTCCGTAATACACAGAGTGGAAAAGTATATCACCTGTTATAAGTGTATCCCACTGTCCATAGCATGGCCCCATCAGTGTCCACCATCTTCCCTTTGCCGGGGTACAGAATGTTCCAAGAGGTGTTGTGTCACCGCCTGAACATACAAATGCCTTTACCGGAATGATATATCCCTTGTTGCCATCCTTTGCATATACAGTCACAACATTTGTGGTCTTGTTGACCTTTATCTCATAGGAATCCTGTTTTCCGAGGATCTTATCAACATCTGTGAGTCTCTTGCCACCTCTGTTGAAATAGAACTTATATCCATTCGCATATGCCCACTTACTTCTGTACATGGCACCGCTCTTACTGAAGTAATAGTATGCTCCATCCACATATCTGTATCCGGTGAGTAATGTTCCCTTGACGCTTACGAAGTAACGCTTGCCGTTGTAATATTTCCAGCCTCTGCCCTTCACCAGTGCACCATTCTTGTCGAACAGATACAGCTTGCCATTTACCTTCTTAGGTCCTTTGTATGCAACACCTGAAGCGCTGTAATACTGTCTGTTTCCAAGCTTTGTAGTATACCATCCTGTATATGGCTTTCCATTGGAACCAAATCTGTATGTCACGCCATTTATCTTTCTGACACCCTCCGCAAGATAACCATTACTTGAGAAATTATAGTAATACTTGCTATTCTTTACCTTATGTGCACCCTTATAGGCTTTTCCATCAGAACCAAAGTAATACTTCTTACCCTTTATTTTCTTCCAGGTATTCACCAGTGCCTTGCCATTTGTTCTGAAGTAATAGTAATTATTCTGGATCTTGTTAAGACCTCTCACCATGCGGCCATATCTGTTAAAATAATATTTGTCGCCCTTGTATGTAAGGAACTTGCTCTTTAACGCCTTGCCGTTCTCATCGTAATAATATGTCTTACCGTTCTTGGTATACCAGCCCTTCTTATTCTTCACAGTGGCAGTTGCATCCGTCAATGTCGCAACACTCTCTCCGGCATCAGCCTGAGTCTCCGCAGCGTACACCGTGTACTGTCCGCCGACCCTGCTTTCTGACAGATTTGAGATTCCTGTCGCACAAGTTGACAACAATACTGCTGCCATTGTCAAAAACGCAATTTTTCTAAACTTTACCATATACTACCTCTCTTATTCCTCACATGGATTTTATTCATTCAAATGCTTCTGATACACTCTTCTCGTCTGCTGCCTTCTGATTCCTATACACATACCACACTCGACCATGGTCATGAGAAGTGCGGAACCTCCCGAGCTTATGAAAGGAAGAGTGACACCTGTATTCGGAATTACATTTGTCGCAACGCTTACGTTGATCACTATCTGGCATACAAGGTGTACCATCACACCTATGACCATCATGCTTCCAAATACGTTCGATGACTCTTTAACTATAACATACATCTGGTATAACAGATAGCCATACAGAAGAAATAACATGATTGCTCCTGCCACACCAAGCTCCTCGCAGATTATCGCGAAGATCATATCATTCTGGGCCTCCGGTATAGCCGAAAGCTTCTGTGTTCCATTTCCAAGTCCCTTGCCGAAGAAAGATCCGCTTCCTATGGCATACAGCGACTGTATGACCTGATATCCTGCACTCTTCTCATATTTCTCTGTGTACAGCCATCCCAGGATTCGCTTTGCACGGAAGTTGTCATTTGACAGAAGTTCTTCCTCCGTAGGCAGGTAGCTCGTGGCTACCTTCACATAGACCACCGCCACCACCACAGCTATCAGCAATATTCCCAAATGCAGTTTCCAGTTCTTGCTGGCTATAAATGTTGAACAGTAACATATTCCAAGAACGACCAGACACGAACTCAGGTTTGTGGATATGACGAGCAGAAGTCCCGCCTGGAGTCCCACAAGCACCCACAGTATTATGACAGTCTGCCACTTATGCATCTCTCTCCATTTGCTGCTTATAAATGAAGCTATGAATATGATCATGAGAGTCTTCACTATATCAGCGATCTGGATTCTGAATGGTATGTGAGGGATCTGGATCCATCTCGTCGCACCATTTACATTTACTCCCAATGGCGTGAGAAGCAAAAATGTCAGTATCAATGACAGAAAATATGCAGGCCATGTAAGCTTCTTATACAGACCGTATGGGAAAAACGCCAATCCCCATATTGCCAATGCTCCGAAAACGATAAACACCAACTGGCTTCTGAAATTGCTGGCAGCCGTGCCGTAACTGGATGCGCTGAATATCATTATCAGTCCAAATGCCAGAAGGAACGTTATAGCAATTATCATCTTATATATGGTTCCCGATGTATATCTGCTTTTTTCTTTGCCCGTGGAGTTATCCACAACTGATGTATCACTCATATACAAATCTCCATCTATCTGTTCATTATCTCTTTTATAAATTTATACGCACTTATCACATCTGTGTCAAATATATCCAGGCTGTCCCTGTATTCCGGTTTCTCTATCGCTCCTGAATCACAGCCGATATGCATGCTTCCATCACTGTCCCCGCTCCACGCAAGATCAATGCTGTTACCCTTATCATATCCGGTGATCTCCGCATTTTTTCTGAACACGGCATCTCCAACCTGTATACCAAGAATTGCATCACTTCCAGACAATCTAAGCTCCAGCGATGCACTTATACTGACAGGCTTCATGGAATCCATGAGATCGGCTGCCGATATATCCACATCAAACACCACTCCTGTCTCTCCGTCACTGCTCACATCCCTCTTTTTTATCACAAGATGGTTGTCAGAATTGTCAGTAACAGTGAACTCATACGACTGTGCTGTATATTTGTCTCCGTAAAATGTCAGCGACATGCTCATATTCCTGTCGGACACATGATCCGCATACAGCTTGACCAGCTCATTTTTACTGTTCACAGCAAAATAGAGCGTGATATCCCTGCCGTCTAACATTTCATCCACAAATTGCTTTATATCATGTACCAATTCTGCCGTATTGTCAATGGTATCTATCTCCGGTATGTATTTGCCAAACATGTCATACACTTCCTGAAGATCTATATCATGTGTGCCAAAACATTCATCCAGATAACTATAGAAATCATCCACATTGAAGATGACCGAGTACACCTTGCAGTCCTGTGTACTATCCCCAGTAACCACAGTCTGTTTTCCCTCACTCGTACCCTCCATATTGAAGAAATACTTAAGTGTCTTCTGGATAATATCTGTCTGGATATCGTCACCGTTGATGTCCGCATAATTATTTGCAGCCATCCTCATACAGTTCTCATAGGCAGTGCCAAATGAGTACACCGTGTCGCTGTCTATCCCAAGCAGTGATACCACCTGAGAATTGCTCATGTTCGTGATGAGATTGTCAGCGTACTGTATTCTGATTGCCATATCATCTATATATATGAGAGAAGTCCTCTTATTTGCATAGAGCTTGAATGTCTTGTCATCAACTCCTGCCTCCGCAAGAAAATTGTGATCCGAAGCACTTCTCTTCAGCGATATGTCAACGCTGTGATCAGAATTATCCTCAAATGAAAAGCTCTGACTGCCATTTATCATGTTCATACCCATGTCAAATGTGCCATACTGCTGATTCATCTCCGACTCTCTGGAAGAATTGATGGTATTTACCATGGCCTCCACAAGCTTTATCTGAGGTTTTCTCATAAGATGAAAAAAAATAATTGCAACAACTGCTGCCATCAGAATTATGACAGTCGCTGTTATTCCAATTATTCTTTTAAGTAGTTTATTATTGTTTTTTTTGTGCATATGTATCATGATTTTCATTCAACCAGGCTATGGCCTCACACAATCCTTCCTCGGAAAAATCAAACTGCTTCGATCCTTTCTGTTCATCCGGTGTGACCTCAAAACAGAATGGCTCCGGCCATATAAATGCCGTGAGTACAGTCTTTGTCTCCTTCGGTGCATCTTCCTCTGTCTGATTTTTTTCACCCTCCGGCTCAATCTCCACAACATCCTTCTGTATCATGTAACGGATACCCTTGTCACTGCCCTTAAAAGGCCGCGACTTGTAGAATTCCAGAGCCAGCAATTCAGGTCTGTTTATCACATATATCACCCTGTCTCTTTACTTTATTGTGAACGGATATACCTCTATGATCTTCTTGGTCGTCTCGTTCTGAAGATACAGATATGTTACACCCTTAGGTGCGCTGTCACCTGATATCTTGACCCATGTTGACCAGCCATCAACCACAGGATCTGAGAATGTTATGACGTCAGACTTGTTTCCATCCGCATACACAACGTATCCCGATATCTTCATAGAGTCATCACCGTCAAATCCAAATGACGTATGAATATATATATCTGATCCATCCTTTGTCTTGATGCTGTTAGATCCCTTATCAAGATCTTTTTCACTGCTGTTTACAAATGATTCTATATTCCACTTCACAAGCTCTGAATACAGCTTCTGAGCCTTCTCGTTGCCGTCGTATCTGAGTTCTCCGAGATATGTCATTGTAGTCTCATTGGCTGCGTTCTTATTTGCATTTGCAAATGCAAGCTTTCCATTTGCTATCTTCTTGGACACATCAGTCTTGACTACCTTCTCATAGTAATCAACTGACTTCTTGTATTCCTTGTCCTTGTATGCCTGGGCTCCAAGTGCCTGATAACACTTGTCCTTCTCAGCTACACAGTCCTTGTAATCCTTGTCCACCTTATCATAGCTCTTGATGGCATTCTCGTAATCCTTGTTCTTGTAATACTGCTCTGCCTTCTTGTATGTACACTCACTGGCCTTGTTCTTGTAGTCATCAAATTCTGACTTCATGTACATATCATACGCATCGTCATATTTGCCGCTGTCGAGCAGCTCTGATGCCTTGTTGTAATAGCACTTTGCAAGAAGAGTCTGGGAATCGCTGTACTCCTCTATGGTTGACAGAATACTGATGGCGTCATCGTACTTCTTGGCTGTTATAAGTGCCTCTGCTTTCTTATATGTACACTCGATAACCTTGTCCGATGCATCCTTGTATGAGCCTGCATTGTTGAATGCATCTATGGCTGCATCGTAGGATGCCGCATTCATCTGATCCATTCCCGCATTGTAATAACACTGATAAGCCTTATCAAATGCGTCATCGCTGCTGAAACTCTCCTCGTCACCGTCAGATGACTTGCTGTAGTTCTCTGCAGCCTTTCTGCTGTTGCCTGACTTCTTATAATATTCAGCCGCCTCAAGGTTCTTGCCTTCTTTTTCAAGACCCTCGGCATACTCATAATAAGCGTCTCCGTTTGCCTTTTTATAGGAATCCTTGAATTTTCCAAGATCCTTATACAGTGTCACGGCCTCTTCAACCTTTCCCTGGTCCATGAGGTCGTTGGCCTCGTTATACTTTCTAAACTTTGGAACAAATATAAATGCAAGGACGCCTATAGCGATGACGATAACCACTGGTATAGCTATGAGTGCGGCCTTTGCACCCTTGCTCATACCCTTCTTCTCGCCCTTTTTCTTTATCATTATATCGGCGCCTTCCTGTGGCATTATCTGAGGTTGTGGCATTCCCATCTGAGGCTGCTGCGGTGGCACAGGATTACCCTGTGGCTGCTGCATCATCTGAGGCATGCCCTGTGTTCCGCCTGTCAGGACAGTTGTGCTGTCATCGTCCTCATCGACATCCGGCTCACTTGTAAGCACAGTTGTGCTGTCGTCAACTTCCGGCTCTATCAAAGGAAATTCTTTTCCACAGACAGGACACTTTCTTACGTTCTCCCCCAATTCACAACCACAATTATCACAATACATATCTCTTCCTCCATCTTGAACTCCAGCCATTCAAAATTTGCCTTCGGCAAATGGCTGGAGCTACATGTCAAGTTTTCATAGAAAACTTGACACATCCCTTACGGATCAACCTGATTTATTACATTTATCGAACTCCATATTTAAGAATTTATCCTGAATATGAACTCCTCGTTTGAAAGCCTTATCACACTGTTATCAGGGATAGCCACATCAACATTGCTGTACACCTGAGTTCCGTTCAGGAATGTATGGTTTGTTGAGTTGTTATCTCTCAGATAATGTGTTCCATTGATACTGGTGATATAGGCGTGTCTTCTACTTATAGACTTGTTTCCTGTTACCTTATAGTCAACACCCTGATCAGCCTTGCCAATACAGAATACCTGTTTATTAATCTGAACGCTCTCACCCGTAGTCTTTCTGGTGAGGGTCGGCTTGCTGCCTGTGACAAGTGTTCTGTTGCTGAACAGTGTTGTAGGTGGCTCCTCATCCGGCTGCTCGCTAAGTCTCTTGGCTTCCTCCGCCTTGAGCTTTGCAAGGCCTGCCTGTCTCTTAGCCTCCTCAGCATTCTTGCGGGCTGCAAATTCTGCCTGCATTCTAGCCTCCTCAGCATGCATCTCCTGCTCTCTGGCACGTCTTATCTCATCTGCATACTGCGATGAAACCTTCTCTGCCCTGATTCGCTCCTCCTCGGCATTCCTGAACATTTCTTCAGCCTTAAGCCTCTCACTGTCATCGGAATTGCCCTGATATGAGTACATATCCTGAGCTGTGAGTACCGCTGTCTGCTCATAATCCTTTGCCTCAGCAGTGACCTTCTGTCTCCATATCTCGGCTTCGACCCTTGCCGCCTCGGCCTTCATACGGGTCTCCTCTGCCTGTCTGGCAACTTCCGCCTGATACTTTGCTTCCTCTATCTGTCTCTTTACCTCATTCTCGGCCTGCATTCTTGCCTCTTCAGCCTTTCTGGCTGCCTCCTCGGCTTTGTGGATTGCAAGCTCTTTATTATTGTCATTTGAAGTGAGTACCTTACTCTTGCCCTTTTCACCCTGTATTATAAGGAGCTGACTTGATGCTCTGAGATCTGACACGAATTCATTGAAATGAAATGCATCAAACTCCCTGTGATCGTTGAAATAATCAACTATCTGGTTAGCACATTCTATGGCTGGTGTGTGTGCATAGACAAATCCTGACAAGATGCTCTTCACGAACTCCCCAATGTCCTTCTTGTCAAATTTGCTTTCAAATGGAAGATACAGAAGCTGTATGGAGAAGTCACTAAATCTCACATACATATAATTCGTATCCCACACTACCTTCTCGGGTGCTAGTCCATTCTGTATGACTGACACAAGCTGCTTGCTTATGCTGAATATGTATTCCACCAGTTCATCCCTGAAAACCGGTTTCTGCATTATCTTACTAAGACTCATATCCCCATCTATTGAGAATTCGAGTTTTCTTTCCCCCTTAACAAACACTTCCCTGCACATGCTTGTGTTGCCTGCAAAAGGCACATTATAGGCATTCATTTCATATTTGCTAATAGGAGTAACCTGATCAAGTTTGTATTCAATTTTTATTGAATCTTTTAAAATTTGAGTCATACCCCACCTCCTACTATTTCAATAGCCAATATACCTCTACAGTATAACAGACAAAAAAAGCATATTCAAGGTTACAAAAAAAGGAAGATATATATTACATATATCTTCCGCTTGAGAGGTGCGAGCCGGATTTGAACCGGCGATGACGGGGGTTCAGACCGGG